>Ga0255344_1003036_pt1 | contig 19003 bp, 10 predicted proteins | sample wastewater_treat_5_FD_192414 | JGI IMG/M metagenome (GOLD analysis project Ga0255344, IMG submission 192414) | Wastewater microbial communities from Lulu Island WWTP, Vancouver, Canada - plant18 | ecosystem: Engineered > WWTP > Wastewater > Unclassified | place: Canada: Vancouver, British... | reverse complement strand
GTATTCGATCGGCCGTACCAAATAAGGTGTAGCAAACGTATTATCCACAATCAACGGGATGCGATGAGCATGAGCGATTTCAGCCACCTTTTCGATATCAATCAATGTCGCATTGGGATTTCCGATCGTCTCGATAAAGACGGCTTTGGTATTGGGTTGTATCGCTTTCTCGAAACCGCCGGGCTCATCGGCATTTACGAAAGTTGCGGAAATTCCGTAATCCGGAAGCGTATGTTGCAAAAGATTATAAGTTCCGCCGTAAATTGTCGCTGCAGAGACAATATGGTCGCCGGCTTTTGCTAAATTCAGGAAGCTGTAAGTAACGGCGGCAGCACCTGAAGCCACAGCCAATGCAGCCGTACCGTTTTCCAAAGCGGCCATCCGCTTCTCAAATATTTCCTGCGTGGTATTGGTCATTCGTCCGTAGATATTCCCGCTCTCAGCCAGGCTGAATCGGGCGGCCGCCTGATCGGTATTTTGAAATACATAAGACGTCGTCTGATAGATCGGCACCGCTCGGGCATCCGAAGCGGGATCGGCCTGCTCCTGCCCCACATGCAATTGTTTTGTTTCGAATTTCCACTCATGATTTGCCGCCATTTTTAACCTCTTTCTTTTCGATCGAAAACCTTCCCGAAAATTAATAAAAAAAGGACCTCAATAAGCGATATCGAGGTCCTTCTCATCTTCTCTGCATAGCCCTGACTAAGCGATCAGATCAAGTCACCTCGCTTCTGTACCACGGGCATGGGCATCAAATAAATTTGGTTTGTCATAGTAAAAATAAGTTTATAGTCCCTAGGTTATTTTTGTCAATCAGATTTTCCAGATCTTATGACAATTATCTTACTTTTTTCTCGATCGCCGGCAAACTGGCAGCAGCAACCGCCTGCCCAACTCTTCTTGTTTTTTCCGAAGGCAGAGATACATTGAGATTCAGATCCGGATATTCAGTCCGCAAGACTCTATTTGCCATATCCAACATGATCTCGCCCCCCTTTCCGGAAACTACCCGCCCCAGCAGAAGCACTTCATTCCCTTCATAAAACATACTGTAGAATTTCAGTGCATATCCCAAATAAACCCCGATCGATTCAAATATCTTTACAGCGCGTGGATCATTTTCCTCCATCAGCTTTTGAACCGTTTTCAGTTTTTCCGCCGGCGTTTCTTCTTCTTTCAAATCGATCCCGGCTGCGGCACACAGCTTAATGACACCATCCTGGCTGAAGTATTTTACGCCGCAACCCTTATCTCCCGACCATTCGTCAACCATTGCATGCTCGGAAAGATCGATCGGTGAAAATGCGAATTCATTCATCCAACCCGTAATTTTGCCTTCAAGGTCCACATATCCGCCAGCCTCACTGGTTCCCATGGCAATCCCCAACACTCCGTTTTTCTGCAGGCTCATCGAACCGGCTAAGGCGGTCACATCGCCATCGTTGGCAACCACCAACGGGATATCCTCTCCGATTTCACGCGCGGCATCGATATAAATTGTACGGACCTTTTTTTTGAAATCTTCCGGCGGAACCTTCAAGAACAGCGAGGCTACTTTCGTCTCGTTGTTGATAAAAATTCCGGCTGATGAAACGCCGATCGCATCGACACGCGGCATATGCGCGGCTGCTTTTTTAAAGGAATCGACAATCCCCTCGTAGTGATACATCGGGTCTGCATTTACCTTCGGGTTCCAAACCGTCTCATCGCTGAAAACGGGAACGCCATCGATTACCGCAGACACTTTACGGTCGCTCCCGCCGGCATCAAATCCGATCCGGCAGCCGTCCAAATTTCGTCCGATGGAAACCGATTTTTGAAACGGTTTCGGGCAATCTGCATAATCGCGATAAAGAACCTCAAACGGGCGGTCATAAACATCCTGCATAAAATGAAAATCAAAACTGCGCTTGCCGTCTGCGGAATAAACCTCTTTGATACATTCATAAATTTTTCGGCTGCCGCAGATTGTCAGCCGGAATCCGCTCCTTGACCAAAGCATGAATTTCACCAAACGTTCGGCAAATAGTCGGTCGGCAGCTTCCATTTCGGGCGTATCATGGATAAAAGTCTTATAGACCTGAACCTGATTATCCTCCCGCTCGATTGCGACAGCAAACGGGACAGTTGCAGTCTGTAAAAAAGTTTCCATAAACACAGGTAGGGGAATAAAATCCGGATCCAATTCCGGGCTGAATTTTGTATTGACGATCACACCGGCTACATTTTTTTGCATCTTCCTGATTCCTTTATCGAGAATTTTTTTCGTTCAATTCCATACGGAAATATCTAAGAATTTTATCATCGATAGAAAGAACTGGGAGGAATTTAGAACGGGAAACGCGCCTTTATTCTTTTGAGTGCGGTTCGAAAAAAAGATCTCTTGGTTATAAAACGATCGGAATCTGAATTGACAAATCTTGGCATTAAGATTGGAATCAAGAAAGATCTTTTAAACCAACTCCGACTTTTTCGCAGCGAAGTTCAAGCGGACAGCCCGTACAGATCGGTTTTTTGCGGCAATGCCGCTTGGCGTTCGCCACGATCAGCGCATGAAAATCGTTATAAATCTCGGCAGAGGGCGGAAGATGCTCTTCAAAATAAGCTTTTATCGCCTCGTACCCTTTTCCAGCAGCAATCGGATAACGACCGCAAAGCCGGACCGTATATGCATCGACCACAAAAGTCGGGAAGCCGAAAGCATACAGCAATATGGAATCCGCGGTCTCATACCCGACACCTTTCGTCGCCAGCAACTCGGTTCTGATTTTCCGCAACGGTTCCTTGCGAACAGCGGAAACATCATAACCATACCGTGAAAACCACTCCGTCACCGCTTTCACATAGATCGCTTTCTGGTTAAAAAAACCGGCGGGACGGATGATTTCCGCCAGCTCAGTCGTCTCTGTTTTTGCGATCATCTCAGGCGAGAGGTCTCCGTTGAAATTCGCCAAAGCTTTTTCCACATTTCCCCATGCCGTGTTTTGCGTCAAAACCGCTCCGACAATGACCTCAAAAGGTGTCTTCGCCGGCCACCAATGAAGCTCGCCGTAACAGGCAAGCAGAGATTCATAAATGTAGTACATCATTTAACGAATTATGATTTATTCTCACCATATAAATCTATCTGATGATAAATTTGTTATTATAATTTCTTTACTCAGAATACTTCCACCTGCATTGTGTACAATATTGTATTCCCTTATATGAAATTGCTTATATAAATCTCTTATAAGAATACAATCGTCATATGTTATTATCCAAGGATATTTTTCCCCTAGATAATTAACAATTGCCGTCTTAAGGTTCAAATGGTCATCTTCGATAAAATAGTTTGTATAAAGCTTACTTCCTTTAATAACATAAGGAGGATCAATATTTATAAACATAGGAACTTTTATTTTTGGCAAACTCATCCTTATTAAGTAACTTGCATCTTTGTTATAAAGCCTTATCTTATTCTTATACCCTGCGATAGTTACAATTTTTCTCTTTATTTCATCCTTATTAAATCTACAGTCAATTCGATATTGACCTAACTGGTCAATTCCACCAATAGGACCCCCTTTAATAATGCCTGAGAAATTAACACGATTCAAAAACAAAGTTGCAAATCCATCATATAATGGGTCACCTTCTTCATTTTTATAATTCATTTTTTGTCGTTCTCGTTCTTCAATTGTTATAGGTGTGTCTGTAATTAAGCGAAGCAATCTTTCAGTATCATATAAAACTGAATACCAAAAGTGATAAATATGGGAATCAAAATCATTTAATATAGCAGATTGTACAACACCTTCAGATAATAAACCTATACCAATGCCAAACCCACCAGCAAAAGGTTCAACGTAAATCCTATCATTATAGTTGTTAACCATAATCAGATTTTTAACTTTTTTATAGATTTTTGATTTACCGCCTGGATAGCGAAGCGGTGAAAATGACTTAGGCATATATTTATTTTATTTTTATAAATTCTTATTCTTATATGCAATAAATGTATTTGGTAACCAATCACTCAAATCATAGGGATTTAAAAACATTTTTGATTTAATCTCGTCTGGTTTTTTTAAAAGCGTTGGAATAACTTCAAATTCTATTGACTTTGGTATGGAATCTTTATCTTCACAAATAATTTTTTTCAATGGCTTAAGTAATTCGTTTTGTTGTATTTCATCATATGGTTTAGGTAATTGGTCTAATTGAGCGTAATCAAGCAATTGCAATCCCAAATATCGATCAAATAATTGATGATTTTTTTGATTCCAATAATTATCAAGACAATTCTTACAAGATCGTGAACATTCACAACTGTTTAAAATTTTTCTAACTCTTTCGAGGACTTCTTCAAGAAATGAACCAATCAATGAAGAATACCCCGCTCCACTGGTAAGATTATCATAAAAAAACATTTCAATATGTGAATTTCCATCATCCTTTATTCTTGGTCGCCAACCTCCATTAATTTCGTTATAATCAATATCCAAAATTAGTGAAATTGCTTTCTTAAATGCTTCATGTAATGTCAATACTGCCGCTCTCAATATACTTTTTTCCTCTGGATTGCTATTGCCTACTAATCTCTTAGTATCATATGAAATATCCATCATAAACATATCTGTTAAAAACTCATACCCTAAAAATATTTTGTTTGCAACCGTTCCTTCATGGCGACATAAATAATTATCATGATATGGTTGAGAAAAAATAAATTTATTGTTATCATTTGATTCTACCACTTCTGCACCACCGCATTTTTTGCAAACGTTAAAACCATTTTTATTTTTCCCCATGTTGACTGTTATAACTTTCCTATTAGGCAGATTAGCAAAACGAATATTACTAGCACCAAATTTATTCATTTGTGTATCTTCGGGAACATATGAATAATAAGGAGCCTCTGCAAAGGTATATTGTTCATTTTCATCTTCGAATTTAACTTCTTCACCTTTAACGGGAGAGAAACCCCAAGGGCGTAGCATTTTATTATTAATAATATGCCCACCGCAATATGGACAATTTACACGTTGTTTATCCTCATCTTCAAGACCGAACCAATTACATTCTGAACATATAGTAATATCCTTATAATAATCAGAATTATTGAAGTAAAACTCTGCTTGATTTCTTTCAAATCCTTTTGGACGAGGATTAGCATAAATACCACCACTTTTAAAAATTTTCTTATCGATTGTCACGAATCTACCAGGAGCATATTCACTCAATGCAATAGCCATATCACGTTCTGGTGCATATTGAATTTCGTGTTTATAGTTTTTTCCACTTCCTGATTCTTTTTCAACAAAAAATCTTATAACGTTCTTTGGAAAAGAATAAGAAGGAATAAAACCTTCTCGATAGAATATATCAAATGCAGGTGTCTCTTTATCATTGTTGATATATTCTTCACTTTTTCCTTCAGTTAGCACCATTCGGCTAATTTCATGAAAATGATTTATAGTTGCAACAGTTGATAAACCAGATTTATTGGTAAATGACTCTGCATATGTAACGAATTCATCCCCAAAATTTTTACAAAATGTAACAATTCCTATATCAACAATACTATCATATTGCTTGCTCATCATTGGAGTAGACATAAATCCATTTAAGGTAAGCATATTAATATGACGTTGCTTTATCTTTTCATTATCGCGGTCTATCCATGGCTTCCGTAACGGACCTGAAATCATTTCGCCCGGATTTAAAAAGTAGTAACTATCATGTGTCCCTCCAGATGCATATGTTACGATTGTAGAAATACCTGCATTTTTGCGTCCAGCGCGACCTGCTCTTTGCTGGTAATTTTCACGCATAGGCGGCACATTACGAAGCCCTATAGCGGTTAAGGATCCTATATCAATACCTACCTCCATCGTTGTTGTACAACTTAATACATCAATAGAATTTTCTCCATTTTCGCCAACATCTATATCCTGAAAGCGCATTTCATATTTTTCAGTACGACTCCAAATATCATTACGGACTTCTTTATGTGAAAGCTGTGCCGTATGCTCTTCAGTATTAATAGTATGAATAGAATCATTATTAGTATAAGCACTCAATAGGGGGATTCTCCAAAAATCAAAGCGAGATAAATCAGTTTTACTAATTGACTTTATCTCATTCGAAACAAAACAACAGCCACAATATTTTCCGATTTTATATGGTGAAAGTTTTCCACATTTAATACATCGATACCAGGTAAAATCATTATTTATCAACTCTAATTTAACTGCACGTAATTTAATATAATAACGATTATTATTCGTTGAAGACGCAAAAAAATCATCTCGTATTCTTTCTAAAACTTTTACTAATTTATTTTCATCAAGGTTATATTCTTCTTTAATTCGATCTAGGAATTTCTTATCTATAGCATTTGAAAAATTATTTTCTAATCCAAAGTCCTGAGCTTTAGTTCGGCCAGGTAAACCTTTTCTTATATCATCGGGGATGATTTCACCAAGAGCAGCGGAATCATCCATAACATCACAAAAGAGCAAAACTAATAGTTGAAAAAATTCGTCTTCAGGAATATTTATATCGTCATCTTGTAAGTCATCTAAGCAATTTTTAAGATTTTCGGATAATGGTGCCAAAAAGCCTATCCCTATATCCTTAAATGAACGAGGACTCTCAGTAAAAATAGTCAGTAATTGCTCATAATAACCATCAGGTAACGACATATAATCTCCTGCAATATTTGAAAAATTTAAAAGATTATGCCGTTTTTCAGCTCTCCTTTTTTTATCCGTAAAAGTACTTAAATCTTGATCAAATTTATCCTTGCTTTTACCATGAAAAAAAGAAAGTCTATTTTGGATACAAATATCTAAGAATGCTGGATAAAGATCTACTAACGAATGTTCGTTGTTGTCTTCTTTCAAGAGAATTGAAGCGCGAATTATTGCTTGACGAAACGCATCTGAATCAGATGACTTTGATAGATCTAATGCTAACTTAGCAGCATTTTGTCGAGAATCGGAGAATAATAGAACTTTTTTACCTTGATTTTTCAAAGTAGATTTAGGAGGTTGCAATTCAAATTGTGCTTTTGTGAGATTATAAAACGGGATATTCCCTTTTGTAGATAAGTCAACCGGGCTTTTCAATGGCATTTGTTTCCCGCATTTTGGGCATACACTAAAATTAAATGATTGATTTTTAGTATCAAATTTCTCATTATAGATAACGGAAAGGAGCGAGTCATCATCTTGAGGTGATAAATAAAGCTTTCCAATATAAGGATCAAGTGCCCCTATTTTATCATTTTTCTTTTTTTGATAATTTTTGGGAATTATATAAAGCAACATCGTTTGTAAAGAACTTTGGTCTCCATCTAGCCCGGGATTTGGAAAAATATACCAAAAAGGCTGCCCATCCTTTTTCTGAACATATACACGAAAAAATAATGCGCCACATTTAATATGATTAACAATCTCATAAATCTTGCCACCACATTCACATTTATCCTTTGGAACCGAAATTATTTTTCCTAGTGGCAACTGCTCGCTATCTGAATATCTTGCATAATTACATTTTGGATTTGAACAAGCATATAATCCTTGTAACCCACGTAAAAACATATGGAGGCGCACAGGAAATAAGATATTTCCTTTCTTAACTGCAAGAGAAACTAAAACCAACAACGTATTAAGTGCCTTTTCCGAATTGATTGAATTGCCAAATAAAACTTCCATTAATTCACTGTATGACATTGCACTTTCAGAACATAATCGATTCAATGATATAAATGCTTCATATTTTGGCAAATTATCATATAACCATTCTTGTGTCTCTTCAACAGTATAGTTATCGGGGAGTTCATATTGAAATACTTTATTTGCGAAAGACTTAATTATTCTAATTATGCTTTCTTCATTCATTTGATCTATATTAATTGAAGCTAATGAATCAATATCTGTTTTTATCATTAAGTCTTGCAATAAAGGTTCTTTCGAACCATATATAAATTCACAAACTGAAGAATCTTTTTTCCCTGTTAAGCCCTTATAAAAATTATTTATCGCTTCTTGTTCACCTTGCGGCATACTTGCGGTCGTTATAATAAATTGAGCTCTGTCACATGAAATATCTAAACGATAAAACAATCTCTCCAATAAAAGTGCAATTTCACCGCCGGCAGAACCTCGATACATATGCGCTTCATCTAGCACAATCAATAACTTATTCTCTTTTGACTTCCCAAGCCATTCTTTGGTCTTGTCCCAGATATTAGCTTCTAACTGTCGCATCAACATGTACTCAAGCATTGAGTAATTTGTAATCAAAATATCAGGAGGAGAATTTTGCATCTCAAACCTCGTTATAAATTCAGCGTCATAAGGAGATGGCTTATGAATATTCTGTTCCAAGTTATTGATAAAGACTTGGAGTCCATCTTCTCCAAATCTAGCAGGATATTTATAAATACTTTTTAATCCATTTATGTTATTGAATTGTCTTTGTTGAGTTTCTTTACTCTCCCCCTCATCAACAAGATAATTCTCACGAAAAGTTTTTGCCAATTCGCGATTACTTATAGGATCAGGTTTACCTGAATATGGGGTTCTTCCAGTATACATGCCAAAATGAGGGATGCGGTTCGCATGAGTCTCATTTGTAAATACTTCCATAAATTTTTCGTTACCAATTATCCTTCTAAAACGAGAGAGTTGATCAGAAACGAGAGCATTCATCGGATATATGATAAGCGTCCTTACAGCTTCCATTTCAAATAACTTAGGTGAATTTTTAGCTTCCTTAAAACACTTCGCTATAATTGGCCATAAGAAGCATTCAGTCTTACCAGAACCAGTGCCTGTAGATACAAATAAATCTCGACCTATTGTAAAGTTTTCTAATGCTAAAAGTTGATGTTCAAATGGATCAGGGAAAATACCAATATTTTCTCGATTAAGTTTAAAAAAAGATTCCTTAATTTCCTTTTCAATAAAATTAGATTTATTAATTCCATCAATAATTTTCTTATACGATGCAGAAGTCTCAATAAATGGTTCTCTGGCAATATTTGAATATTTAGAACATTGTTCGCCCAATATATCATCTACATATAATAACAAAGTTTCACTATTTGCCAAATAATCGGACTTTATATAGTTTTTCAATCTATCACGTATTGTCTGATAATATTTCTGAACATCATTTATATTATTCATGCCTATCTACTCCTCTGACTTCTATCCCAATATTCTTGAGAATTCTGGATACTTCTAAAATTAAATTATTTCGAATAATAAAATTAGCTTTATCAAAAGCATTATGTTCAGGCCAAGAAACTAGTAATAAAAAATAATATTCACGATTTGGCAAATGGCCTTTTAATTGAATCTTTGAATAAGCGTCATCATACCTTTTGATATATGCTTCTAGTGGTTTAGAATAATGTGATTTCATCGCAAAATAAAGTCGTCTAAATTCATACGAAACAAAACTATCATCTTGCATTTCAATTGGTTCTTCTGCAAATTGAAGTTTATTTGATACTTTCATTACTCTATAGAATGGCCCTGTTTCAGTTTTACGCGCTACTGAATGGTCAGTAATCATTTTTTTATCCCAGGACTTAGAAGGGATCTTATTTAATTTAGGGTTGAAAAACTCAAGTTCACTAATATCGATATCTCTATCAGAAAAGTCAATTGGATCAAAACGTGATTGAAAATACTCTTCACAAGTTAGGTCATCTCTTATGAGAAATTCTTTCGGCAAAATTTGATACGTTGTAGGCGAAGAAAAAATGCCTAAGCCATTAACAGTATATGCTTCATTTGGAATTCCAAAAAAAAGTGTTTCTGTCGCAATTTGAATACTGCGCCCATAATTTGCCAAATGATTATAATTTTTTTCATCAGTTAAAAGATATCCTGTTTCCTCATATGCTCTTCGGATAAAAACTGAAAAATTATTTTTCTGATTGCTAATATCAATAAATTTATTAGAAATAATCGGAAACAACTCGGAATATCTAGCTAATAATTCATTTAGTATATTAGTCTGATTATATTTTGATGTTCCTACTGATCCATTATTCAAGTTTTGTGCTATCCGCAGACACCATTGTCCTAAAGCTGAATAACACAATCTATATACAAAAGACTCTTCAGTCTCTCCACAAAAAATATTAATCCCCATGTCTTTTGACATGAATTCTAGTAACTCATTCAATTGCAAACCATTCCTGTAAAAATTCTTTATAAATGCATTTCCCATTTTGACCAGAAAATTTAACCAGATATTCAGAGGTATTGAACGGTTTGATACTAAGTACATCTGCACAAAATGGGAGAATCTCAAAAGCTAACATCAGACATAAATTTTTTTCATCAAAAACAAGAGAGCTTTTGTTATGTGAAAACTCATTACTAAATCCTAGTTCCTTAAGTATTTTTTCCATCAATTCTGAGTTCTTTGGTTCTCTATATGGTTTTTTATTAATCAATTCAATTTCATCGAAAACTGATGGATCCTCGGTCAAAATTATATTATCTGAGAAACATTTTATACGATTAACATTGAGATAATAAGAATAATTTAATATCTCTTCTGGCAAAAAGCGGAGTGTTTTGTCATAAAAAACTGTTAAGAAAATGATCTTATCCTTATGGTTATTACATATCGTAATTAGGACTGTTTCATTAAAGTTACCAATGAAATTATCTAAACAAAGGACTCGTCCTTCCATCGATAAAAAATCATCTACATTTTTTTCGGAAATTTTCGGGTCATATGATAAGATTGCTACATTTGATGAACCGATTAGAGCATTAGCAACACATTTCATTAAGGCTATACCAGTATATCTATTTATAATAATAGGTTTCCCTTGGAAAAGAATATCGCACATATGCTCTTTTAACAGATGGAGATATTCACGATTTTTAGGAATTCCAATATTCTCGAAGTTATAACCTAAATATTCGGAGAATTCACTCATATCTTTAGGGCACTTAAGAATAACAGTGCTATCTTTTTTTTCTAAAAATCTTACCGCTTGTTGCTTCTCATATTCTTCTAAAATTTGAATTTCATTTGACTTTTTATCATTCTCCATTTTTACAAATTTTTCATTCATTTGTGCTATGTAATTCTTCTGCTCCTGTACGATTTTCTTCAGATTATCAATTTGTTGTTCATTTGATTGAATAGTATTTTTTAATTCTCTACTATCTAGTAAAGAGCATTTAAGTTCCTTAATTTCAGCAATTGCATCTTGTTGTTCTTTCTTTAGAGTATCAATTTGGTGTTCATTTGATTGAATAATATCTTTCAATTTCCCAATATCTTTTAAAGTACATTTAATGTCTTTATTTTCAGCAATTACTTCTTGTTGTTTTTTCTTCGCCATTTTTAATTCATTCTTAGCTTGAGTAAGTTCTTCCAATTTGAGTTCAATTTCACGATTTTTTTCTTTCAAATCTCTTTCTAATTTATTTACTTTTATTTTTAAATCATTAACTATTTTTACACTTTCTTTGAGTAAGTAAATATATTCGTTTGGATATTCTTCATCATTGAGTTTAAAATATAATTCAACGTTATCTGCAAAAAAACTATATGGTAAAACTCTTAATAGTGCACTTTTTTTATTCAAAGATTCGTCATTTATGATTTCCTTGACTTTCTTATTAACTTCATCTAGCCAACAATTAATGTTCTCATCAATAAATGAGGAAATAAAAGGTTTTTTACGGTTTATAAATAAAAAGTCACAAACTTGTTTTTGGTTTGATAGGCTTGTTGGTCGAAAGCCAGGTTTGATTTTTGCAAAACTTTTCGGATGTCTCTGAAAATATTTCTTCGATATTTCTAGCGGAATACCCGAACAAATATACTTAATATCGTCATCAGCAAGTCTGTCGATAAAATTCATATTCGGCCTTCCTTTATAAAACGCTTTATTACAGAATTGATCAGACCATCTTTTTCACATTTTTTCAAATATTGAAAAGCGGTATTACTTATTTCATTTAAATCAAAATCCTTCCAATAAAATGGTTCCATTCTTTTATAATATGCAAGTATCTCCTTAATTAGAGGCTCGCCAGTAAATTCGGTGTGCTTAAATGGTTCAATATAATAATCAAGATATCCAGATATATAATGCCTTATTTTTGCCCTGGGAGTCAAATAAATCATCATTCCTTTTTTTAAAGGAGAAACGCCAAATCGATTGAATAAAAAAAACCCATTGTCATCTGTTACCTTAAAAATATCTTTAGTTTCTTTCTTTATAGATAATTTATCATAATTATTATTCTTTTGTATATATTTTTCAAATACTAAATCAGTATTTTTATTATGAACTTTTGTTTTTGAATTAATATCTACTTTTGAAATCTTTTCCGAAATCTTTTTTATATTTCTTGCATTGACATTTATATTACCGTGTGCTTGTAAATCAAACGTCAAATATAAAAATATATAATCAGTATTTATATAGACCTGCTCATCTTTGATTGACGAAGGAGGCCACATTACCGTTAGCACTTCTGAAGTTTCTAAATGATATCCATAAGATGATAAATAAGATTCAACACTATTATTTTTTTCTTTTATAGATAAAATTTGGCCAAAAAATTTTTTATTCATTGTTTCAAATTCAAAACATTTATCAATCGCAATTCCGTCTGGTAATTTTTTATCGTTTACATTTGAATTTTGATAGACGGCAAAATATAGCACATTAGTATATAAAGTTGAGCTACGAACTAATTTCGCCTTGAATTTGCAATCATTGCCTAATATTTTAAAAAAAGTTGGCGCGTTCTTATCATTTTTAAATACTTCATATTTTCTCTTTTTTTTGCTGAATGTATTAGACAAAAAATAATTGTTTGAAAACTTATTAATTGAAATCATAAATAGATCATCAGGGCTAAATTTATTTCTATCAATTTTTATTTTATAAAATGGTTCTTCATTATAATTTGCTCTTAATTCAAAATAAATTGAATGTTTCTCATAATCTTCAATTTCAGTATTATTAAAACGTAAACCTAAATAAAATATATTTATATTATTATCAAAATAAAACTCTGCTCTTTCATTCTTACTTTTTCTATCATTTTCATTTGTATTGATACTCTCATGTTGACCGATATAATATTCACAATCAATATTATTATTTCCACTGCGATGTCGAAAGTACGGGGTCTTGAATAATACAAGGCACACTTCTTCGCCACAATTAGAACATTCATAACGATATGGTTCATTGCTACCAGCACGATCTACCTTAGCAGCTAATTCTGCATACACCTCGGAATCTAGAAAATTATCAAATGCTTTTCTCACTTTATAATTCTCCAATATAAAAATTATTTTCTTTTTATTACTTTATTTATTATATATAATTTATATTTTTTATATGTCACGAAATCCAAAATTTTAATAAATATTTTCTAATAAAAATAAAATTCATATTTCCAAAACGATACTTCAAGAATTACAACTATGAAATATCTTTACTTTAAAAAATTCGGAATTCTTCACGAATTTCTGCATTGCTACAATTCACATTATCGATATCCAAAAGTGCTTTTTCGTTTAAAATATCCACTGGTAATTATTTCCAGTTTGCAATCAAAATATCCTACTTGTTTATAGAGATTCTTTCCAAAACTATATCAAAAAAACAAGCAGATAATATCTACCTCTGTTCTGATTTAGTCTAAATTTTTGTTTTAATTTTTCAGAAATGTTTATCATTTTTTAGAAATAATTTATTACAAAAAGTCAAACTATTTACACTATATTATTTTATTAAATCGCAAATGATATATCCAAAATATAAAATGAAAAAATTAATTATTAATATATGCTACATCATTGATGCAATTTTGTTAAGAGGAAAATCGCTAAAATTTCCTACTTAAATAAACCATTCAAGTCTCTATTTTTCGGTGAATATTATCATATATTAATTATTTATAAAACAATATTAATATTCAGGACAGAAAAATAATAACAACCAGCTTTCGTATATATCCGACGCCAATGAAAATTTGTTACTGCTGGCAAATAACATAATATGAATATACGCTCAATCATGCCGCATAGTTTTAGGTTCGTCACACTTGACTAACAACTCTGCGGTAGTCCTACTCATGTAAAAATACCTTAATATTGATTTTCAGCCAATTCCCTTGGGTCTCCTTGGCGGTTATTCTCCCGAAGAGCAATTTTCCCGCATCCATTAAGCGAGAAAAAATCACATTATCCGATCGCGGGACATAACCGACCTTCACACCATCCGCATTTTTGATCACGATAGCTTTTTTATCATACGGATTATCCGGCTCACGGAAAAAATCCAATTTATCGCCGATATTCAAATACGGTTCCAATTCCTCGATGCCTTCGATATGACTTGTACCGGCGATATGGGTATCAAACAGAAAGATGTCCCTCTCAAAAGGTTGGGGGACAACCGGACTTCCACCTTCGCCATGAAACAAACCGATAATACCGGCACCTTCATTTTTTATCAGCTCTCCCATAATCTTACCTCAGCATTGCTTGTATTCTTTCCGTATAAGCGGCTAACTTTTCATTTAATTGTCGAATGGACTCCTCAAGTTCTGCCTTTCGTGCCTCGGTCTTTTCGCGACTTTGAATAATCGGCTTCAACGTATACGGATATCTCGACTTCGCATCGGCGATACGGTCTCGGACGGCTTGGATCAATCCGGTAATCCGCTCTTTTTCTTTGATCAATTCCGAGATCGCATCCGGCTCATTACCGGAAAATGCAGGTCCGCTGATCATCACATGAATGACACGCAACCCATTGAGATCACCATTCTCATACGAAGTTACGGCATTTTGGAACAGTCGAATTTTTGCCTCATCTATGCCAGGATGCAGGTCGGGATGCAAGGCTTTTACAATCGTCCGGTACAGTTTCTTTAACTCATGGACTTCCTCATCTGATAAAACCTTTCCGTGGCTTCGCTCGATAGCCGCGTTCATCTTGTTAACCAGTTCCTCTAGTTTCGCCTGATATTCGGAAAATTCGATATCCAGAAGTGTATCGATTTCTGCCGGATCCACTTTCTCTTGGCGGTTTTTCTTCGCCTGAATCAATTCCGCTTTTCTCTTCAAACGCCGAATCGCACACTGAATTTCATAAGCCTTGTATTCAAGCCCACCGATAGTCAGCATATAAGCCATTTCAATGTTCTTGCACTCAACAAGGACAAGTTCATCCCGTTCAAGGACCAGCATCGATAATTCCGTTCGCAGTTTTTCAACTTCGGATTTCAGCTTTTCAAAGTCCGGGGATACGATTACGACCGATGTCTGAGAATTTTCCGAATTTACCGGATCTTCCTCATTACTCTCTTCTCTTTCTGTTTTATCCTGCCGGTAACGGTCGAAATCGAAAAAAGAAAGAAGGTCATCCCAATTTTCGGGATAGGTTTCTTCGCCGTAGATCTCCATAACCGAACCGTCGTTGTATTGAAAGGTCAGAATCCATTGTTCGCCGTCCTTAATAAAATGATTATTGAAATGTTGCGGGTAAGCCATTCGCCAGTATTCCAAATGGAGTTTATCCAAGGCATGGCGGATAGAGGTGATTTTTTCTTTTTGGTCAGTGCTCCACCCGATTTCATCACCAAATTCATCATGTGTCGAAAAAGACGCTTCCTCATCCGAAATCCGAACATAGTGCGTATGAATGCCCATCATATTTATACGCTTGAGTTCCACTTCGGTTATTTGGTGAGAACATTTTTCAGTATCGATGTCTTTCAGGCGTTTCAACCATTTTCCCATTACGCCGGACCGCAGATAATTCATGATGATACCTTCGACAAAGTTATCATTCCGAAATGCGGCGGTAATCAGCCCTAACACTTGCTTGGCGTTTAAATCTTCCACGTCTTTGCCGGTGATTGATTTATAGCTTAATTCCACACCCATCTTGTCCAGGGTTTCCCCATATTGGCAATCCACTAACCCTGAATCATGCCATTCCGTTTCAAACTCACCATAATGAAAATCCTCCATGAACCCGACGGTAGAACCGTTCCCGATTTTAACATCGGAAAGCCAACCGATATATTTTGTCAGCACTTTATATCGCTCGTCACACTGCGGAGCGAAAGCAATCCATTCATCGTAGATCGATCGCAGCCTGTCATCCAAATAGGTCAGAGCTTTCTCTTTGATCTCCGGCGGTACTCCGTAATATGCTTCGGCAATCGCACCGGTGATCGCTCCGATGGTATCGCTGTCTCCGCCGAGAGAAATAGCCGTCCGAATCGCATCCTCAAAGGATCTGGATTCAAGAAAACATTCAATCGCCTGCGGTACGGTCTCTTGGCAAGTCTCGTTAAAACGATATGTCGGCCGAATATCGTCTATTTTAAAATCGAGCGGATAATAATCGCGAACGATGCACTCGCGAATCTCAGATTTTCTCGCGCCTTTCCGTGCCAGATAAATAGCCACAGCGGTTGACTGCGCGCCTTTTATACCTTCCCTATGGTTATGTGTGACAGCCGTCACAGTCTCGGCGAGATGTTCTACCTCTTGTTTGGATTCGCCGATAAACCCCGCCGGGCTCACCCGCATCGCCGCTCCGTTTCCATAGCTTTTATAGGGACGGGGATTATCGCTGAAAACCCATTGATAAAATCTGCCGCCGTAGCCGCAGTTGGGGTATTGACGACCGATTTCCTGCATGTACTTTACGCTCAAGTCTGAGAGGACCGAATAGAATTCGTCATCATAGCCATGAAGCGATCGCGGCTTTATTTTGGAAGCTTCCATAATCGCCTTCGCTACGGCAAGGGTCATAATACTGTCATCCGTAGCAAAGCAACCTTTGCCAAAGAGCTCAAAGTCTTTGCTGCGATGATTTTTGAATTCAAAACGCGAACCTACGATATCGCCGATAATTGCACCGATCATTTGCCGCCTTCTATTCTTCAACCTGCAGTCTGTATGCCTGTTCGATAATCTCCATTACATCATCCAATTACGTATGCATTGCTCGTATTCCCAATTGTAAATTCGTTGATACAAAGGTATTACATATTGGCACGTCCCTCCAAGATATTTATAGATAGTACTTTTCAAAACATTCGTTTCCGCGATTCTCCATTAATTGACCGTTTAAAGTTTATCCTGACCGAATATGGTTCTTACCCGGATTCATAAGGCATGCAAGCCGATCCATCGTTCCGATGAAAATCTTTTCCGATTCAGGACAGGTAAGCGCGTCATAGAATACCAATTCCATCGGCTTTTAAAAAATGAAAATGCCTGAAATCATTCGATCGTTTTTTCCTATTCGTGCATTCAAAAAGTCACAACCCAAAGCATCCGGCATTAACAGTAATTTCTTTGATGTAACAAGTTTTTTCCCGCTACGGTTATTATTTTCAAACTTTCACTGCATCTCCAAAAATTATCGGGAAAATCAATAAAAATAAAATCCGTTTTTCGGTGATCGACCGGTTCGGCTTAAGCGAATATGTAATGTCTTCACAGATTTTACTGAGTTCGGCTTTGATGCCGAAAATGTCGAGAATCATCCGTATCGTCATAATTGCGATAGATTTTATCTCCCGCCGATAAATCGTTTTTTTGTGGTTGTGATTCCGGATAAACGCAACAGGTAACGCAAGCATATTCTCGGAATCTCTGTACGGATTATACCGCAAAACTTTATCGAGAATTCGCAGTATTTCCTCCGCAAAACACTTGAGTGCTGATCCGCTAAATTATTGAAAACAGAGGCAACAGGTTTTCCAAACCGTCGCCTTCCGGAATACCGGTTTGCTTCAACATCCGCAGCCGCAGAACAAAATGTCACGGTGCGGGATTTCCGGCCCGCGATTCAAAGGATAGAACAACTCCGAACGAAATTCCCGGGAGAAAAACCGCTTATGCGCGTTAAACAAATACTCGTAAGGTAGTCTTGTAGTTTTATTTGAAGAGCCTATAAATATCTCGGAGTTTTACCGAAAAAAAATCAAAATTGTCAGCCGGCCGAAATCCGGGTGGGTCATCCATGCCCGGTCGGGAAAAAATCGTAATCGGATATCGATACAGATTTCCGACGGATTTCGAGTGGGTTTGTATATCCGGTGTCAAACCGCCGATGAACCCTGCTCAGGTCCATAACGGCGATTTTCGGCAAGATTGTTTTTTCTGTCTATCGGAAAATTATGAATCAAAAAACCATCCGTCGACAAATTCTTTCCTGTCAACAGACGGTTTTCAATCTGGCAAAGGACGGAGTGGTTGATACAATATCATCGCTCTTCCTCAGAGGTAGACAAATGATTGTGGCGCACTTAACACCCCAAAATCATTTAGGCTCCTTGGACTTTCGTAAACAGTAATCTCGCCTAAAATAAGCGCATATGCCTTCATGGTACCTTCAAAATATTGTCTGAACTTACTTTGTGTTATTCCTGCATCTTTCTTTGTTCTCTCCCATATATAATCCGGACTACCAGACAGAAATCCTTCTAATTTAACTTCTCCAATTACTTGTTTCACTGGATTTGTAGCGTAAATTACTAGTTTGCTGACTTCTTCTCTTGGTAATCTTTTGCGATATTCGTAGCGTTTAATACCAGCAAAAATTTGCTCCACATATTCTGGTTTTATGGACAATAGTATTGCTTGCATGTGTAGTCACCTCCAATATCTACTTAAATTCGTTTCCGCTTCTTCAACTATAAAGTTAAACTCGTTATCAGTGATCTTTGTAAAAGGACGTGGTCCATCCGGAAAAGAAATAATTTGATTATCCCAAAGTGTTTTTAAGATTGGTCTTTTGTTAAAGCTTTTTACAAATATGAATTTCAAAATAATTTGATTTGCACCATATTTATGCCAAAACGATTCTAGCTCTTCTTTTGTAAAAATGCTCCTGTTTTGACAGTGGCCTAAATATTCTTCTTTTGATTCGAAACCAGATAGAACTTCATCTACTATAGCAATAGATGATAAT
>Ga0255344_1003029_pt1 | contig 19021 bp, 19 predicted proteins | sample wastewater_treat_5_FD_192414 | JGI IMG/M metagenome (GOLD analysis project Ga0255344, IMG submission 192414) | Wastewater microbial communities from Lulu Island WWTP, Vancouver, Canada - plant18 | ecosystem: Engineered > WWTP > Wastewater > Unclassified | place: Canada: Vancouver, British... | reverse complement strand
GACTTGTTGAATAAAAAGCACAAATGATTTAGCAAAAGAAAAACGGAAACAAAGATCAATTAGCAAAAAAACCGGATGGAACGGATAAAGAGCCTGCGTCAAAATGAGTTTTCCTACAGGCTCGTTATGATAAAATGAAATGAAAGGAGAAATATCGTGGAATTTAAACAAATTGAAACCGTGGCAATCAAAATCCTTAAAGGTGCAAAAGGTAAGTTCCTCTTCCCTTATCAAATATTTAACAGAATAAAGAAATTAGATCCGCCCCTTGGAAAGCAGATTGCAGCCGCTTATCCTTCAAAATCAGGAAAACCAATTATGGGTAAAGGTGCAGGAAAGTACTATTCCCCTGCAACCTTCGTAGCCAAAGCATTAAGGAAGTTACAAGATGACCATGCCGAAATCACATATGAATGGTTTGATGCTAATGATATAAAAATCGAAGGTATCGTGCCAGGCAACCGAGTGGCAACTTCTATTTGGGCATGGAAAAAACAACTTAAATAAAACTCAAAGCCATAGAGACGGATACGCTGCCGTTTTGGTATATAATTGAAACAAAATCATAACCAGGCGCTGCACCCGATCGCAGGCCGCTGGCCTGCTCCGGGTGAGCTTTTCGTTGCCGCCGCGCTGCGCGCGACGGCAACGGCGGAGCTCAGATCTCGCTGTTCAGCTCTTTATTGGCGCCGTGATCGTATAGAAGTCGCGGCGATTGTAAATAACCCGTGATTTGTTGCCTGCGCGCTGATTCGCGCGGCGCCAACAAATCGCTGCAGCTCGTGTCACGGTCTGCATGTGACGCTTCGCATCACCCGCACCCCGCGCCACTGCTGAGCTCCGCCGTTAGAGCAAGGATAAAAGAAGATGGAAGAAAACGATAAAAAAAGGTTTCTATCTTATGAGCTAGGTATTCTTACTCTCAAAGCCGCTTTGTCCACGCGCGACGACAAGTATCCCATTTACAACAAAGATACAAAGGTATTTCAAAGAAGCAAAGCAAAAAGAGTTTTACGGGAGCATTTGGCTGCCGTGGCGGCTAGGTATTCTCAAAAAGAAGTTTCTGAAGATGAACATATTGCTTTCATTGCTGATGCTTCGTCGGAACTTTCAAGGAAATTATCTCGCTACCTGCACCAGGGCAGATTCAGGATTGGTGTTACTCAAAAACTCATTAATGTTCATTTGAAATACCTCTGGACCGCTGGGTTTTGTCCTGAGCCTCCTCATTGCCCTATTGACGGTATCATCAGAGACATCGCTGGCATAAATTACAACTGGACAAGTAGTGACTCTATTGATGAGTATCTACAAGCTATATCAGCATTGAAAAAACTTGCCAGCGCGGAAGGTCACTCTCTGGCACAGTGGGAACTTGAATCATTTCGAAGAAGAGAAGATGAGGAGCTCTAACCCGTCGCTGCACCCGATCGCGCGCCCGCGGCGCGCTCCGGGTGAGCTTTTCGTTGCCGCCGCGCTGCGCGCGACGGCAACGGCGGAGCTCAGCTCTCGCTGTTCAGCTCTTTATTGGCGCCGTGATCGTATAGAAGTCGCGGCGATTGTAAATAACCCATGATTTGTTGCCTGCGCGCTGATTCGCGCGGCGCCAACAAATCGCTGCAGCTCGTGTCACGGTCTGCATGTGACGCTTCGCATCACCCGCACCCCGCGCCACTGCTGAGCTCCGCCGTTAGATAAGGAAATATAATAATGAAAATACGACGTCTGCAATACGGAGTAACATTGTGCGCTCTATTAATTGCACTTGCGCATATTATATGGCCAAGTCTAACTATTGATGCCATCACTGTCACTTTAATATTCATTGCTTTGGTTCCGTGGTTGGCACCTCTCTTCAAGTCACTTGAACTCCCTGGTGGATGGAAAATAGAATTCCAAGATTTAGAGCGTGCGCGAACAAAGGCTGATAAAGCTGGGTTATTGACCTCGGCACCTCGAAATGAATCTGAAAAACAATATTCTTTTCAGCTTGTTGCCCAAGAAGACCCTAAGCTGGCATTGGCTGGGTTGCGTATTGAGATTGAAAAACGGTTAAATGAAATAGCCGAATCTAATGGTATAAATGCGGGAAAGGCAAGTGTTGGCCGCTTGCTTAGGATATTAGGTGAAAAAGAATTGCTATCGCAAGAGCAACGCTCCGTATTATCAGATATGGTCGGTTTGCTTAACGCAGCAGTTCACGGGGGTGAAATAGATAATCGGGCGGCTGAATGGGCATTAGATGTTGGCCCAAGGCTAGTCAGTGCATTAGAGATCAAAATAAAAAAAATCTAACAAATCCATCCAGCCGATCGCTGCGCTCCGGCTGATGTCGTCGTTGGGCATAAACAAAAATGACATTGCCAGCATACAAAAGACCATTCGATCCAAGTGATTTTCGAGGCTATTTCACTTGGACAAAACAATTATCAAAGAAACTTGACGGTGAGCATTTATATCATGCATGTCACTTTGAAGAATTAAAGACAATCATTAAGAGAAATAGACTTCCATTACGAAGTAGCTGGGCAATTGACCTACCTGAACACGGCGTTTGTGATGTCCCAGGTGTTTGGTGTGGTTTAAATTATTTTTATAATGGCAACAACTATGGTCCTTTCCTAATTCGTTTCCCATTGTCAGTGTTGGACGGGAAACAATTTATAGCATTCAGAAGAGGTGGCCAGTCTGAGAGACGCAGACATTTTTTTGTACAATATGATGCCAAAATACCAATCTATAGTTTCAAAGGCGATATTTGGCGGGCAGTTAATCCAAAAGCATATTTTTCAGAAAATAGCGATGGTTTTCTTACAAAAAAACTGGTGGTATCTACGACATTGTAATAACGAGCCGAATCTCCCTTGATGATTCAGTCACTATATCAACCGTCGACCATAACCAGTGTATCTCTGGAAAATGTAATGGTTCTCGAAAGCTAGCATCCCGCAAAAAGTTAAGAACGTTAGCCAAGGAAAGACTAAAATACGAGCTGATAGATTCAGAAATTATCAAAAAATATATTAACAAATTTCCAGAGTTAGAGGATGAGACCTTGGAAATAGCAATTGAATAACCTGTTTTCTGTTCAGAGGTAAAACCATGAAACGCCCCGCATCATTAGTAGCAGCTATTTTATTTTTTCTGATGGCCATTGCACAATTGTGCCGTTTATTTTTACAGGTTCATATAGTTGCCGGAGACATTACCGTTCCCCTCTGGCCCAGCGCGCTTGCCTCCGCAGTTCTGATATTATTGGGCATCTGGCTTTTGGTGGAAAGAAGCAAGTAAGCCTGAAAGAGCTAATCATTCTTTTATCAACGCCAACACGAGAAACAAAAAAATAAAAAGATTGCTTCACCTGCCTATGGCAGGTTCGCAATGACAGAAGAGTGTTTAATTACGAGATTTAAATGTCCCAGAAGAAAATCACGCCGCTGGTGGGAAATACCCACTCCTTGTCGGATACTTTAACGCTGACAAATTTTCCTTTATCTGAAGTTATCATCGGCGCAGGATTTCTTCCGGAAAAAAAACTTTCCTCCTTCACATTTTTCAATTTCGCTTTTCGGTAATCAAAATTAATTTCTACGCCGCGCGTCGGATAAACAAGATACACCGGGAACATTTTGTTTTGTTTCGTCTGCTTTGTGGTGATTTCAATTTCGATTTCGGCTTCTTTGTTCATCTTATTTTTCAAAAAATCGGCACCGCACCATACTTCATAACCGCGCGCGGTTTTTTCCGTTTTGATAACTGCAACCGGACGTTTGTCTACCCGGACTCTGTCCACCGTGAAATCGCGCGCCAAATTAGCGCCTTTTGCCGCGCCCAGAAGCCAACGGTATTCACATCGCGGATCTTCAAACAACGCGGCCAACTGCTTGTTGTCTGACGCACAGCCAATCATAAAAACATCATTCCTGATTATCTTTTTAAAACTGATGCGCGTGTTGACACGAAAATTGCTCCGGCCGTTGACCTTCGATTTCGGCATCTGCGCGATGCGGATATTGTAGCGAAAAGACGAACGCAGTTCGAGCTGACGGTCTTCTTTGCCGAAGAGCGTTTCAAACATTTCATAGTAAATCGCGTTTCCCAGCTCTTCATTGCACGCGCGCGTCTGCATACAATGGCGAATGATGTTATCGATGCGGGAAATGGATTTTTCCTCATCCGGAATGAATATCCGGCGCAGTCGCGGTTCAAATGTGTCGCTTTTCCCCCTCCGCAAGAATATCCGCGGCGCCCTTTTGCCTAAAGCGCAAAGAACTTCGTAACTGATTGTCTTTGCTTTTTGGGAAATTTCATTGGCGCTGATATATTCCTTGCCCTGTCTGCCAAGAAGAACAACTTCATCATCCACTTTACATCCGGGAATCCGGCTTACATCAATCGTGCACAAATCCATAGAAATCCTGCCGACGATGGGCGCGCGCCGGCCGCGAATCAAAGCTTCGCCCCGGTTGGAAAGGATAAAAGCATAACCGTCGCCGTAACCCACCGGAATCGTCGCGATGCGCGTGGGTTTTTGGGTGACATATGTGCTGTTATAACCGATACCGTAGCCGGCGGGAAAATCCTTAATCAAAACTACACTGGTCTTAAAAGACATCACCGGCAAAAGATTTGCTTTCGCTTTCGTTTCGTCCGATGGATAAATGCCGTAGGTCATCAATCCCGGGCGCACTAAATTCAATTTAAACCCGGGATAATTCAGCACTGCGCCGCTGTTTCCAAGATGCTTTAAAGGAATGTTTATGCCCAGAAGTTGCAACTCTGCCAGCAAATCAGAAAACAGGCGCCATTGTTTATCGTTGGAAGGAATCATCATCTCGCTCGAGGCCAGATGACTGAAGATTCCTTCCAGCTTTATGTTGGGGAGGTTGGATATTTTTCTGACCAGTTCAAGCGCTTCGCTGTGCATCGTCCCACCTCGCCCCATACCCGTATCCACTTCAACATGCGCGGAAAGTTTGCGCCCGGATTTTTCCAGCGCTCTCTGTAATTTTTTGGCAAAGAATATGTCGGAAATGGAAGCGGTCAGATTATATTTTATGATATCGGAGATTTCCGCTTCTGTGGATGGCCCTAAAATCACTATGGGAGACTCAATCCCGCCGACACGCAGCTGAATGCCTTCGTCGGCATTGGCAACGCCCAGCAGTTTCGCCCCATTTTTCAAAGCCGCTTGCGATATTTCTATCGCGCCATGCCCGTAAGCATCGGCTTTCACTGCCGGCATAAAACCGACGCCCGGCCCCACAAGTCTTTTTATTTCTCGAAGGTTCGCGATAAAATTGTCCAGGTCAACTTCCACCCAGCTGCGGTATTTCTGATCTTTCTTCAGAGGCATGAAACCATTATCCTTTTATCCCTTTTTTATTTTGCCCTCATTGTAAAAACGCCGTTCCAGGGCTGAACGAACGGCTCCGTTTTCAGTTTTTCACACCGTTCTATATAGACACGTGATGGTCCGTCTTCCGGCCATGCCGTCAAAACCTTCTGAAAGGACGCGATGGCCTCATCCCACCTGCCTTCACGGTACAAAGAAAGACCAGTATGAAAAGCAACCAGCAAATCTCCCCACCTGTTTTCGTCCTTTTTTTCTCCCAACAGCTCATAAATCTTTACTGGTTTTTGTTTGCCTTTCACCTGCACCCAATCCAGTTCGCGACAAGTCACTATATCGGAAACAGCTTTATAAGTAAATTCACTGATAATAATATTAGTCCCATATTCTTTATTGACACCTTCCAGGCGCGAACCGAGATTCACCATATCCCCCATCACCGTATAATCAAAACGCATTTCCGAACCCATGTTCCCCACCACCATATCGCCGGTACTGATGCCGATGCCGATATCCAGCGCGGGGCGATTTTCTTCCCGCCATTTATCCTGCAGTTTACGCAATCCATCCATCATCGCCAAAGCCGTAAGACAGGCTCTTTTCGCGTGATCCGGCTGATAGAGCGGCGCGCCATAGACAGACATAATGGCATCACCCATATATTTATCCAGCAGGCCGTCATATCGAAAAACAATATTGGTCATGGCGGTAAGATATTCGTTGAGCAAAGCAACCAGCTCTTCGGGAGTCAGTTTTTCTGAAATAGTCGTAAAATCGCGAATATCGGAAAACAAAACAGTCAATTCTTTTTTGTCCCCGCCCAGCTTGAGCTTTGCCGGGTCTTTGAGTATTTCATCAATGACAGAAGCGGTAAGATAGTATTGAAAAGCGTCCTTTATTTTTTTCTTTTCCCTCTCTTCGCTGATGTAACGGAAAACGGTTATCCCCAGATAAACAGCCAGCATCGTTAGAACCGGATAAATCAGGTTCAGCCAAACATTAAAGTATGCAAATATAAAAACATTTGCCACCACAAACGCCACTAATAAAAGAAACGTAGCAATGATGCCGGATACCGCGCGCAGGCGGGGAACAATAAAACCGGCAACCAGTCCCAGAAGAATTATCGCACAAATATCAATGAATTTTATCCATCCCGAATGAATCAAAAAATTTCTATGCAAAATGTTATCAATCACGGTGGCGTGAATTTCCACCCCCGGATAGACAGGGCCGAAGGGTGTAACGCGCAAATCATAGATACCAACTGCTGTTGCTCCAACCAGCACTATTTTATCGCGGAAAGACTCCGACGGAATCTTGCCCTCGATAATATCCACGATTGAATAATGAGGAAATGTCTTCGCCGGCCCCCGATAATTAATCAACAACCTTCCCGCTTCATCAGTGGGTATTTTAATATTGCCGATTCTCACGCTGTCCACGCCATGTTCATATAAACTCAAGGCAAGAGGCGGCCAACCGAGATACTGTTGCAGAAGAGAAACGGCAAGCGACACATAATAATCACCGCGACATTTAATAACCAAAGGCAACCAGCGCATCACCCCGTCGCTATCAGCGATAATGTTGAAATAACCGCTGTTAGCAGCGGTTTGCGACAGGATTTTTAAATTCGTCTCCGGTGCGTAAGCGTGAATCAGGGCATCCTCGCCGGCATCTTTTCGCGATAGATGAAAAAAGTAACCGAGGGTGACATTTTTCGCGCGGCCTATGGAACGAGCCAAAATCGTATCCGCATCACCGGCGGCTTTCTTTTGGTCGAGGAGATAAATTATGTTTTCATCTTTAATTCCACTTTTTTTAATTTCATGAATCAGATTATCGATAGTTTGCAGATGGGCGCTTTCGTCCGGCTCGGAAAAAACAACATCGAAACCAATCGCTTTGGCGCCTGCCGCCGTCAGCATATTTACCAACTGCGCCATGGTCGCTCTTGACCATGGCCAGCGGCCGAGTTTGCTGAGACTTTTTTCGTCGATAACTGCAATAACTGTTTCGCTGCCCGGTAATTGCGTTCCCCTTGAGGCAATACGCAAATCTAAAGACTTCAGCTCCATGAAACGAAGAAAGCGAAAATCGAGGGAAAAAAACAAAAGAACAATTAAAATCACAAGAAAAGTTATTTTCACCGGCGTTAATTGAAGCCGTTTCTTCAAGCGTTCTTTCATGGATTATGTTCCTGACTTAACAGCAAAATCATACCAGACCAAAAATGAAAGTCAAGCTGCCAATACATTAAAAAAACTATAAAAAATATCATTATATGCTTGAAAGATGCTACCTTTTAAATTAGAATCAAACAAACTTATTTAAAAGCCTTCAGGAGGTAGCGCAAATGTCCAGAGCAAAGAAGGGAGATATTCTGTACTGCGAAGTATGCGGGCTTGAGGTAATCGTGGAAGGAGAATGTGGCTGCGCAAACGTAGGCGTTATATGTTGCGAAGAGCCGATGATCAACAAAGGTCCGGCACCGCCAAAGAAAAAACCGGCGGTTAAAAAAAACGCCCCCAAGAAATCAGTGAAAAAAACAGCGGCGAAAAAGAAACCGGCCAAGAAAAAAAAGCGCTAGTGTACATTTAAAAAACCATGCACACAGTTGCGCAAAAATTAATTTGAATACGGTTTTAAACAATTTTCAGACGTAAAGCGTCAGCAATTATGTGCGGAAAATTTGTGTTCATAAGTGACCTGAAACAAATCGCCGATGAATTCAATTTGTCTGAAATCACACCTGTTCCTCTTCCACACGGAGACGTTCACCCCGGACAAAAATGTTCTTGTGTAATTTCCGAAGGCCATACCATCCGTCTGATTCCCATGTTGTGGGGATTTACGCCGCATTGGCCGATAAAGACAACGACATCCAAACTGCTGATTAACGCCCGCGCGGAAACATTATCCGAAAAACCAACCTTCAAAGAATCTTTTCAGCGTCGCAGATGCCTGATTCCCGCCGATGGATTTTACGAATGGTCCAAAGACAAAAAACAGTTTTACTTTTATCCGCAAAGTCGGCGACCTTTTGGATTGGCGGCAATTTACGAATATTCTGCGGCAAAAAAAGAGGCTTCCTTCGTCATTATTACCACCGCTCCAAACAAACTAATCGAACCGATACACAACCGCATGCCGGTAATCATCCCTGGCGAAAAACAATCTTTGTGGCTCAATAATGCAAAATTTGAAAAATCGGCACTTACCTCCCTGTTCATTCCGTATCCGGAAAAGAAAATGGAAATGCGCGCAGGGGGCTATCAGCTACAATAGGCACAGCGGAAGCTTTATTTCAGACAACCGGTCCCCTTCATACAATACTTTTTCCAGAAAAAGGCCGGAAGGCGGCGCGGTAAAACGTGCCGGAAGTTCTGAATAGGCAGACACCATTTTTTCGATATCATGGCCGGACAGATTCCCCCGACCCGCTTCCACCGTTACCCCGACTATGCGGCGCACCATTTTCCAAAGAAAATGAGACGCCACAATCCTCAGAGCAATAATGTCTCCGAACTTCTTTAACTCAACCCTTTCAACGTTAACTCGCGTGGAAACACCCTTGTCCATTTTTTTATCGGCAAAAGAAATGAAATCATGAAATCCTTGAAAACGGTTTACAGTTTCCTCCATACGGGTAAAATCAAGCCGGTCTTTCACCCACCAAACATAGCGCTTGCCGAAAGCTGTACGCCTTCTGGCAATCAGGTAAAGATAGCTGCGGCCCAACGCGTGATGGCGCGCATGAAACCGCGGCAAAGCATTTTCCACGCGCAACACATTGATACTCGCGGGCAGGTTATCATTTAAGTTCATCCTCAACACGTCAGGATCAATTTTATGGGAGATTTCCAGATGGGCAACCTGGGCAAGCGCATGAACGCCGGCATCCGTTCTTCCCGCTCCTTGAATATCAACCGGCTGCCCGAAAAACCCGCCGGCGACGCTGATTAACGCTCCCTGGATGCTTTTGGCGTTTTTTTGTGCCTGCCAACCACGGTAATTGGTGCCGTCATATTCCAAAACTAATTTATATTTATACATATTAGTTACGGACTTTTCATGGAAGGTAACAGCACATTCATTGCGGATATCCTGTCAAGCAAACACCCTTGCTGCTGGTCAATGTTGTCCGACTCACATCTGGGGTGCAATGTCGTGATTACAGCCTGTCCGATAATTTTCTTGCTTTCGACTCCCCCTTCGTCTTTTTTTCTTAGTCCCCAGATATTATGGAAAATGAGAGCGCGCCCGTTCTGCTCACCGATATACAACATAACATGGCCACTGAACCACAAAAGACTCAAAAAAGGAATTCCATTTTCCAGAATAATTTTTTCTTTTTCTTCAGGGGTCAATCCATCCAGTTCGATATAATCGCCTACTTCCTTAACCTGATCCGCCGAGTGACGCGGCAACCAGATACCGAAGGGGGCAAAAAAATCTCTGGTCATCGCCGAACAATCACGGTTGCCGTATAAACCTCCCCAACCGTACGTTTCTCCCCTCAACTCGCTGACGATTTTGGCAGCATTATCGTAATTAAAACTAAGCGGTTTTACAGCGGAGTGCTGGTGTGAAACAAAACTTCTCTTAATTACCGCGTTACCATCCTCATCAGCAACGGCAACGAGTATTTCCATGCCTTCCGGTGTCTCCCGAAGCAGAGGGAAAATATGTCCCAGAGACGCCTTTAAAACAAAATTACCCTTGGTATCCAGGATAGATGTCCGATTGACGGTAATTGCAACATAGCGGCTTGATTCCCATCGTTTAATGAAAGCGTCATCCACGCGCGCGCTGTCTTCAACCGGCATCCAGCCGAAAGCAAAACTCGTCTCCACAATTGCCCAGGACTTGTCCGCACTTATATGACACACAAAGATAGGAGTATTAGCCGCCACGGATGATCTTTGCAAATTATCAAAGGGCCATCCGGAACTATCACTGTCCGGACTGTTAAAATGAGCTCCCTGGGTCGGTAATGCACGAAGGTTGGTATTCCTCGTCGTTATCGCGGGATACAGGGCATTGGGATAGTTGTCTAATGAAGCATTTTGCCTAAGGTTGTTTAGCCAGGCACTAGTGTGCTTTATTTTGTTTTCCCCGTACCCGAGATTCTTACTGAATCTTTTGAAATCGGCAAATACTCTTTCCGGTAAGGCGTGAAAAGGTTGTTTTTGATGCCACAGGGAAAAATGAATTATATTGTAGTCTTCATCCATCTGCCGCTGCATTTGCCCTGTTAAGAGATTTTCCACCTGTTCCGGCTTTTTATAACGAGAGGCACGATTTTGAGGCAGATCTCCCAAATCTTTAGTCATTTCCGACCTCGGAAAACAACTAATCAGCACAAAAACAAATATAAAAATAAACACGTAATATTTTTTCATAAAAATTTCTTGATTTAATTGTGCATACTTTTATAATCTTTTTTCGAGCTTAGGGCAAGATTAAACAAACGTTAGATTATTTTAAACCGGTCTACAAATAATTTTGTGGAATATGGCTTCAAACATTGATATAAAATAAAGCCATTTCCGAGCCTCCCGAAAGGAGTTCGTCCATGGCGAACAAAATATCTTTAAAGGATTTTACTTTTTTCAAAGATTTCAGCAATGAGCAGGCAAATAAAATAGCGCCTCTGGCCAAGGAAGAAAAATACGCCGCAGACACGTTGCTTTATCAAAAAGGGCATCCGGCCAGAAGCCTCTACCTAATAGAGGAAGGCAAAGTAGCGCTTTTTATGACCACGGAAATGGGAACAAATAAACCGCCCATGCAGGTTACAGTGGACATAATCACCAAAGGTGAAACAATGGGCTGGTCGGCCGTCGTGGAACCTTACATTTATACTCTTGCCGCCCGTTGTCTCAACGACACAAAGTTCATCTCCTTCGATGCTTTTCAGTTGCGTCAACTTATGGATGAAGATTGCGCGCTGGGATTTAAAATCATGCAGGCGGTAGCCAAGGTTATTTCCACACGTCTGACACATACGCGCATTATATTAGTAGGAGAAAGAGGCCTGTCGGCTTTGACTGACTATTAATTAGATATTTAAGGAGAAAAACATGGCTGGTAAAATTATCATTTATGGAAAATCGGGATGACCTTACACAGACAAAGCCCGGGCGGCTTTAGGCACAAGTGCCATCTACATCGATGTTAAAAGCAATCCGGACAAGCTCGACGAAATGTTGAAAATGTCCGATGGAAAGCGTCAGGTACCGGTAATTGTTGAGAACGGGAAAATAACCATCGGCTTTGGCGGCTCCTGAGGCGTGTAACGGCCGATCGGGAATCGGCAAAAATTAATAAGCGAGGTCAATATGAAAGATGCAAATCTGGATTCCATAATCGAAAAAGCCATCGCCAATGAGAAAGAGGCAAACCAGTTTTACCTTAAACTATCCCAGATTGTCACGGATAAATCAGCGAAAGATACGCTGATTTTTCTGGCCGGCGAGGAGAAAAAACACAAAGAATATTTGTTGCGTTATCGGCACGAAAGTTTTATTGCCAATGCCACAGGGGCAAGCGAAGCAACCAATTACAAAATTGCCGAATATCTTCAGTCGCCCGAAGTGAAAAGCGCCATGGACAGCAAGGATGCATATCTCATCGCGGCGGAAAGAGAGCTCAATTCCTACAATTTTTATACCGGGCTGGCCTCTCTTCATCCGGAGGGAGAAATAAAGAATATGCTGCTTAAAATGGCGTCTGAAGAACTCAAGCACAAGGAAAAGGTGGAATATCTATACGCCAACACGGCTTTCGTGCAGACTGACGGTGGATGATGATTTTCCGCCGTCTGATAAAAATAAAAGCTTCTGCCGGAAAGGCGGGAAAGAAGAAGTCGAAAATTGGAATATTTTGTACCGAAAAAGATTTTTTTCACAAAAGGAGTGGGCACGCACAAAGATGAGTTGCATTCCTTTGAGCGTGCCTTACGCAATGCCGGAATAGAGAAATGCAATATCGTCCAGGTCTCCAGCATTTTTCCGCCAGGTTGCAAGGTTATCTCCAAAACCCAAGGGCTGAAGTATTTAGTACCAGGGGCAATAACTTATTGCGTCATGAGCCGTTGCTGCTCCAATGAACCGAAAAGGCTTTTGGCAGCGTCGGTCGGCTGCGCGATTCCCGCGGATAAATCATCTTACGGTTATATCAGCGAACATCACGCCTATGGTCAGACCGAGAAACAGACGGGCGACTACGCTGAAGACCTGGCCGCGGCGATGCTCGCCTCGACTTTGGGCATTGATTTCAACGTCGATGAAAGCTGGGATGAGAAAAAAGAAATATTTAAAATCAGCGGCAAGATAGTCCGCACATTGAACGTTACCCAATCGACCATTTGCCGAAACAATAACTACACGACAGTTATCGCCGCCGCGGTCTTTATTTTTTAGCGGCCGGTAAGACTTGGTATCTATGGCAGTGGACTTAACAGCAGACAACGTACCGCAGTTAAAAAGACAGGACGTCGGTCAAGCGGAGTTACCTTATCTCCATTATCAGGGTGACAACCGGACGATGCTGTTTGCGCATGCGACCGGTTTTTTGCCCTGGCTGTGGCATCCGGTAGTAAAGGAATTTATGCCTCAATACAAGGTTTGGGTTCCTTATATTTGCAATTATCGCGGGTGTGACCCGGAAGTGGGGGGCTTAAGCTGGGATATTATCGCCAAAGATTTATCCACCTTCTGCAGCAGGCAAAACATTGAAAAGCCTCTGCTGATCGGCCACTCCATGGGCGGCACGGTTTTAACTATTGCCACGGCCGCCTACGGCGTTGAACCGGTCGGGCTGATTCTCATCGAGCCGATTTTTCTGCCGGAAGAAATTTATTCCATGAAACCTTCCGTGAAGGATCATCCACTGGCCTCGAAATCCATCAAAAGAACCAATCACTGGAAAAACGAAGAAGACGCCTGGTCTTACTTGAAATCAAAAACGCTCTTCGCCGACTGGGATGAAGATGTATTGCGCCTTTACATTGAATACGGCATGGAAAAACAGCCGGCTGGCGATTTAAAACTAGCCTGCGCTCCCGAAAATGAAGCGGCGATGTTTATGGGCGGCTGGGACAGAAATCCCTGGCCGCTTTTGGGAAAAATAACTTGTCCTGTTTTGGTGATAGAAGCGGAAAAAAGTGAAAACCGCGGTTTCATTGATCTAAAAAAAGCCGCGTCTTTATTCCCCCAAAGTACTTATAAATTAATTGAGGGCGTCGGTCATTTACTGCCCATGCAAAAACCTAAAGAGACGGTACAAATCATAAAAGACTTTCTCGTTCAACTCTGAACTTACTCTTGCCCTCAGAAGCAGTATCTTAATTTTATACTGCAAGCAAATTTCAACTAAGGATTTCCTAAAATATAAAACGCCGGTTTTCTGCAAAATCAAACCCTTCATTCATCTCTAAAAAATCAATGATACAGACCTGTTAGTCAATAATAAATACACATAAAGCTTTATAAAATAATAACTTGACAAAATAATAAGCTGGTGGTGAAATTATTTTCGACCAACTAGTCGAATAATAACAAGAGTGGCCATGCCGAAAATTGTCAACCGAGAAAAGAAGCGCTCCGAAATCGCACAAAAAGCCATTGAAGTTCTGGCCAAGAGGGGATTTAAGGCGACGACCATTCAAGAAATAGCCAACGCCGCAGGATTGGGCAAGGGAACCATTTACCACTATTTCAAAACCAAAGAAGAGATTCTCTGGGCGGTATCCGAACAAATGTTTCGGGAAACGGAAAGATCCCTAGGCGCCGCCCTGCTGAGAATCAATGAACCAATGGATAAGCTTGCCGCCTTGATTGAAGAGTCACTGCACATTACGGAAGACCTGGAACATTTCTTTATTATCTATTCCGAACTCTGGCTCATGACCGTCAGGGGCGAACATACCGGCGATTTCACCAACATGTTGAAGCGCATGCAAAATGACATGAAAAATCTTATTGCCGGAATGATTAACGAAGGAAAAAATCAGGGTTTTTGGCCAAACGATATAGATATTGATACTCTTGCCAGCTACCTGGCATCTTCATTTGACGGAGTGTTTGCCCACTATATGATAGACAAAGAAAATTTCGAAATAAAAAGAGTGACAAAAGAATTTATAAAAATCCTTCTTAAACAGAGTGCGTCAAAAAATGACTGAGAATAAAATACTTTCAAAAAACGCTTCGCATACTGTTTTTCGCGTGCAGAAGCTGACCAAAACATATCAGATGGGGGAAGTGCAAGCGCACGCGCTGGCCTCAGACCTTTTCCGTGTGCCAGTGACGATATCGTCAAAACCTTTTCTTTGGCCGCGCTGGTAGTCTTGGCTTCCGCTTCTGTATCGGGTCTGATTGCGCGACATAAACTTGACCATCTTGACCTTGTTGAAGTATTAAAAACCAGGGAGTAAATAAATGAATAGTCTCATGCGCAGAAAATTATTGATTGCCGGATTCATCCTGATTGTCATCCTGCTGATTGTTTACGGATTTCTTCCCCAAAAGACAGGAAGTAGATCTGGTCAGTGTGCAGCGGGGAGATTTTCAAGTAACCATTGAAGAAGAAGGCCGCACCCGTCTCAAACAGCGTTTTACTGTTTCCGCCCCCACGGCTGGATACATGCGCCGCCCCGATTTCAAGGTGGGAGATACGATAAAAAAAGGACAAACCCTCGTTGTATTGGAGCCTCTGCGCTCGCAGACGCTTGACCCGCGCAGCCGCGGCCAGGCGCAATTAAGTGTTGCCGCCTCCCAGGCCGCCCTGGAAGCCGCTATAGAAAAGGAACGCGCAGCCGCGTCCGATGCCGAATACGTGGGAAAAAGACTCGAAAGAATGTCCAATCTATTTTCCAAAGGCTACATTGCCAAAGACCAATTCGAGCAAACAGAGACTGAAGCGAAAAAGGCACGTGCCTATCATCTTTCGGCAAAAGCCGCGGTGGACATGGCGCGCGCAGACATGGAGAGGGCAAAAACAAATTTGCAAAACTTTGCCTCTGTTAAGACTACCGGCGAACATAATCTCGTTTATGTCCCCGCTCCGGTAAGCGGCTCCGTTTTCCGTCTTTATCGGGAAAGCGAGGGGGCGGTAAACGTCGACGAGCCACTAATGGATATAGGAGGCCAAAGGGACTTGGAAATTCGCGCGGAAGTGCTTTCTTCTGACGCCGTTAAAATTAAAAAGGGAACTCCCGTTTTACTAAAACGATGGGGGCAGGATGAAACGCTCAAAGGTATTGTGCGAGTTGTCGAACCGGCCGGTTTCACCAAAATATCAAGTCTCGGCGTGGAAGAGCAGAGAGTTCTGGTTATTGCCGATATCACTTCGGAGCAGGAAAAATGGCAGGCGCTGGGCGACGGCTATCGTCTGGAGGCACATTTTATCATCTGGGAAAATAAAAATGTTTTACAGATTCCCGCCAGCGCTCTCTTCCGGTTAGGAGACGATTGGGCTGTTTTTACGATGGAAAAAGGAAAAGCCCGCCGGCGCATCGTCGAGGTCGGCCATCGCAACGGACTGGCGGTGGAAATCATCTCCGGCTTAAACGAAAATGATAAGATTATCGCCTACCCGGACGACTCCATCAGTGATAAAACAAGAATAAAACAAAAAAAATAATTGGGAAATTTATTATTTGTCAATTTTCGACCGGATGCGTTCCTGATATTCGATGATTTCGTTTCTCAAAATATCCAGATCGGCGATGCGATCTTTTAACCTTTTTAAGTGATTTTCCAACAATTCCAGCAGCCTTTTGAGAACTTTTTCGTTGGATTTTTCAATTGTCCAGATGGCTTCTAGCTCCTGCATTTCCGAGAGAGTCAACCCCATAATTTTGAGACGTTTGATTAATTTCAGGCGGCGCAAATCAGCGTCTGTATAAACGCGGCGTCCTCCTTCCATACGTTTAATGGAGTTAAGCAAACCAATTTCTTCATAATAACGAATGGTGCGCTGGCTCATTTCCAGTTTCTTGGTCAATTCACCTATGGAGATAAATTCATGATTCATATGCCGGAATCATCTTTCCTGTCACACCGCACAATTCTGAAGCAATGGCTTTTAAAACTTGCCCGAAAAACTTTTCAATGACCGCGCCTTTTCCCCAAGTCTTTATCATGTTTTTCTTTCCATCCACAGCGCCATATATGCATAAAGAAATATTCTTGAAGCGCGAAATGATAAAACAAGCCGATCCAAGCGGCGGGAGGGGTAAACATGCGAAAGGGTTAATCCACATCGCTGCTTTCCGATATCTCCGTTGGATCGGCCTGGTGCAGGTTGATTCTTTTTGCGTCCCGAAATTGTTTTTCACTCTAAAATTATTCCCGTTCGTGTACACGTTCAACTCGCATATTTTGCTGCAAAAATTTCCTTCATCTTATATTTTTGAACCTTACCGCTGGCGGTCATCGGGAAACTGTCCACAAACTCCCAGTATTTAGGAATTTTATGCCGGGCGATTTTACCTTTACAAAATTCAACCAACTCCTCCGCAGTGGCTTCTTGGCCGTTTTTTAGTTGAATTGCCGCCAACACCTGCTCGCCGTATTTCTTATCCGGAATTCCTATGACCTGAACATTAATGACTTTAGGATGCTGATAAAGAAATTCTTCAATTTCCCGTGGATAAATATTTTCGCCGCCCCGGATAATCATGTCTTTAATTCTTCCCGTGACTTTAAAATACCCGTTTTCATCCATTTCGCCCAGGTCACCGGTGTGCAGCCACCCTTCCTTATCTATTGCTTCCGCGGTTGCTTCCGGCATTTTATAATAACCCTTCATCACGCAATCGCTGCGGGTAACGATTTCCCCTTGTACACCGGGAGGCACGTCTTCTCTTGTTTCAGGATTGACAATTTTTCCTTCAATATCCGGCAAAAGCCTGCCCACAGTGGAAACGCGCAATTTCACCGGATCATCGCGGCGAGTCATGGTCATTACCGGCGCACTTTCCGTCTGGCCAAAAGCAATGACTATTTCTTCGCAATGCATTTTATCTCGGACCTGGTTCATTGTTTCCTCGGGGCATGGCGCTCCAGCCATAATACCAGTGCGAAGAGAGGTCAAATCATAGCGGTCAAAATCAGGATGATTGAGAATAGCCACAAACATTGTCGGCACACCGTTCACCGCCGTACATCGCTCGGCAGCTATGGCTGCAAGCGCCTTGAGGGGGTCAAAGAATTCCAGCACAACCATAGTGGATCCGTGGTAAACACAATTCATCGTGCTCATTACGCAGCCGAAACAGTGGAAAAACGGCACCTGGATAAGGAGTTTATCCTTGTGAGTCATACCCATAACATCGCCGACCATCCGAGCGTTGTTGACCACATTGCGATGGGTAAGCATCACTCCTTTAGGAAAGCCGGTTGTTCCCGACGTATACTGCATATTGATGACATCGTTTTCATCAAGAGATTCTATACGCTCATCCAATTCTTTGTCAGAGATATTTTCTCCGCGTTTCACCATCTCTTCAAAATACTTCATGCCGGTTATCCGCTCTCGTTTCCCGATGTAGACGACAGACTTCAAAAGCGGGAGTTTTGCTGATGTCAGGTTTTGCTGATTAGCCACATCCAATTCCGGAACGACCCGTCGCACAGTTTCGTAGAAATTTACGTCACGGTAAGATTCCATGACAAACAAAATACCGGAATCCGATTGTTTAAGTATGTATTCCAACTCATGTGATTGATAATTCGTGTTTACCGTTACCAAAACTCCGCCGACCATGCCCAAAGCAAACTGCAGATAAACCCACTCCGGAATATTCGTCGTCCATACGGACACATGGTCACCTCTTTTAACACCCAGTGCAATGAGCCCTTTGGCCACTTTTCTACATTGATCGTAGAATTGCTGATAATTGAAATGAACACCGGAATCGGGATGAATAAGGGCGTCGGTCAGCGGATAACGATGCGCCGCGTCCCTGATTACTTCGCCTATTGTTTTGTGGACAAACCCGGACATAAATCACCCTGCTTGTTTAACGGTTAACTATTTTTTATTTTGACGAAAAATGCGGATTTTCAGAAAAAACCTCCTCCCTATCGCTCTTTTCCATTCACCACTTGCCACTTTACGTTAAGTGGCATTCTAAAAAATAATTATTAATATGTCAAGATATATTATAACCTTATCCGAACAGAAGGTGTAAAAGAAAAACCGGCGAAACAGTCAGAAAGTACCTGATTCTCCGCAAAGATTTTCCCGTCCCTTGGTGCGTTCCCTGATTTTTTTGCCCTGCCGCACTATAAGTATTTCAGATTTTCCGCGGACATGATAAATTGACACGGTAGTGTCAACAATTTTTCGCACTTTTTGTTTTGGTAAACCATCAATCAATCCGGTTGTTCGGAAGCCACGCGCTCAGGGAGTCACCATAACTCCCGAGTGCGTGGCGGTTATGCCATCTCCACAATATTTTCTGTGAGTCTGTCTATATTCAGATACTGCCGGCTTCCCCATTTTGTAGTAGAAACGTGCCGGAGCCTGGCGGCATTGGTTAGCTTCATGCTCTTGAGCTTCTTCGTGACAGCCGCTATTTTCTCTTCGGCCGCCTGGCGATCCTCCTAGGCATGAATCGCTTTGAGCATGGCCGCGACTTCTTTGACTCTT
>Ga0255344_1002996_pt1 | contig 19204 bp, 15 predicted proteins | sample wastewater_treat_5_FD_192414 | JGI IMG/M metagenome (GOLD analysis project Ga0255344, IMG submission 192414) | Wastewater microbial communities from Lulu Island WWTP, Vancouver, Canada - plant18 | ecosystem: Engineered > WWTP > Wastewater > Unclassified | place: Canada: Vancouver, British... | reverse complement strand
GGTTGGACACTTATCAAGCTCTGATAGTTCCCTGGTGCGTTAATATTTTTACCATTTTCCTTTTCCGTCAACATTTCAAATCCTTGCCGCAAGAACTGTTTGATGCTGCTGCAATTGATGGTTGTAGCATTTTTGGAATGCTCTGGAGAATTGTGCTTCCTCTTTCTAAATCTGTTATAGCCACCGCTTCAGTTTTTTCTTTAATCGGGAGCTGGAATAGCTTTATGTGGCCTCTGGTTATGACTGATAGACCAGAATTACGCGTTCTTCAGGTGGGATTAAGTTACTTCAGTCAAGAAGCTTCCACTCAAACTACTCTTTTGATGGCAGCTTCTACTTTCAGTATACTTCCTATCTTAATTATTTTCTTCTTCGCTCAAAAACAAATCATTGCCAGTTATGCTAAAGCTGGCTTAAAAGATTAAAAGGGAGATCAATTAATGAATAAAAGTAAATTGGATGCGAAAGATATAAAAGAACGACTTAGACAAAGTTCTACACCTGCAACAAAAAAAACTGCAAAAGAATATAAGGTTCCGGAGAAAAAACCTGCCTTTGATGAAACTTTGCTAAGACCCCAAGCTTTAGTTCCACCCAAGACTAATACTATCGTTGCCTGGATTGTCTTTGCCTTTGCTTTAATTATTTATATGATGACTCAAGCGAGGTCTTTATCCTTCTGGGATTCTGGGGAATATGCAACCTGTATCAGTCTTTTGGGTGTTCCTCATCCCCCTGGCAATCCTTTTTATATTCTTTTTGGTAGAGCCTTAGTCTCTCTTTTGGGAAACTTTATTCCTCATGGAATAATAGCAGCTTTTATTTCTGGTCTGGCTTCTGCTTTTGCAGTAATGTTCACTTATTTAGTGACAGTTCAATTGACCAGTATGTTTAAGATAAAACCCTGGCAATCAATGTTAGCTGGAATTATTGCTGCTTTATATACCGCTTTTTCCTATACTTTCTGGATGAATGCAGTGGAAGCTGAGGTTTATGCTGGTTTAGTCTTTTTTATTAATCTCATAATCTGGCTGACTTTGAAATGGGTGCAGAATTCACAAGATTTTGATAAGCAGAACTATCTTCTTCTTATTGTATATTTATTTTTCCTGGGTTTTTGCGTTCATCAAACTGCTTTACAAATTGCACCGGCTATTCTTTTCATAGTAACTTATCCCATTTTTTTACAAGCAACTACCAAGAAAAACTTTTGGTATAAGTTCTTTGGCTATGGTGCAGCTTTGATTATCACCTATCTGATCTTTGGAGAAATAGGAAAAGCTTTTAATATTGATTCTTTTGACCAGCTGGGTTTTGCTCTATGCATTATTGTCCTGATGTATATAGATTTACATAAGGTGCTGGACAAAAAGATCTGGCTACTCGCTATCGCTCTCATTATTCTGGGAGTTTCATCGCATATCTATCTTCCTATTAGAGCAGCAGACCGTCCTTTCATAAATTTAGCGGATCCAAGCACCCCTAAGAGATTTGATGATTATATTCAAAGAAGACAATATAAATCAGAACAAGTAACTTCAATGTTTGCTCGCAGAGGAAAATTCTTTGAACATCAATTAGGTTATCATTTCCTTAGATATTTTAGCTGGCAATGGTTCAAATCTGATGCTGTTAATAGAGTTACAGGCATTCCAGCCCAAGTAGTAAATGTTTTCGGAGGTTTATTTGTTGCCTTTCTGGGGTTATTTGGAGCCGTATTCCATTTTAAAAATAATAAACATAGTTTCTTTTATCTTTTAGCTATCTTTTTCTGTACTTCTTTGTTAATGGTTTTTGTATTGAATCTTTCCAGCTCGGAAGTGCGAGATCGGGATTATTTCTTTGTGGCTGCTTATAATATGTGGGCAATATGGCTGGGCATAGGAGCTATGGGTTTAGTCTCTCTATTCAAAGATGATAAAGTTTTAAGAGTAGTAATGGCCATCATAATGCTATTTTTCCCTGTCTTTAATATGGCAGCACAATATTATGAACATGACCGTTCTCATGAGTTAATTGCCCTTGATTATGGGGTAAACTTTCTTAATTCCGTAGAAGAGAATGCCATTATTTTCACTAATGGAGATAATGATACTTATCCTATCTGGTATGCTCAAGCGGTTAAAGATCCTTATGCCAAACCCTATATGCATCAAGACCGAGACATCTTCCCCACTTTAGAATCTCAAAAGGCAATTCAGAAAGCTATGGATTACAAAAATCAGCAATGCAAGGGTATTCGTAAGGATGTGACCGTAGCTAATCTTTCTCTGCTCAATACTTCTTGGTATATTCGTCAATTAAGAGACCTGGAAGGAGTTGTCATCAACTGGACAGATGATGAAATCAATTCTCTGGATGACCGTTATGGGAGTTTTCAAGACTTACTTTGGAAAGATCAAGTAACCTTTGATGCCGGTGACCCCGAAGGAAAGATGAAATTTACCATTAACTATAGAGAAAACTATGAAAATAGCGAGACTAATGGCGAATTTTATCCTCGTAAAGGTTCGGATTTCGCAGTTATTCAGATTATAAAAGATAATTTCGGAAAACGTCCCATTTACTTTGCCGTAACCTGCGAATCAAGAGTGGGATTTGATGATTATCTTCGTAATGAAGGGATGGTCTCAAGAGTTGTTCCAACCTATGATCCTATCAATGAACAGATAGATATTGACCGTCTTCTCACTAATATTGATAAGGTATATCAATATCGCTCTATCTTTGATCCAAAAGTATACAAAGACGACAATATGAAAAGGTTAGTAATGAATTATGGTTCTGGATTTTCTCGTGCCGCCGTCTATTTCGCTAAAAATCATCAGTTTGATAAAGCAGAACAATATGCTCAAAAAGCTCGTGCTTTCATTGATAGTGATATCAGATTAACCGAATTCTATGTTACCTATTATATAGAAAAAGGAGAGCTAAATAAACTGGATACCTTTATTGAAAATAATATTTGGGGAAATCCAAATGAGGTAGATATCTATAGAGCTTATGTTTTAAGGTATGTGATGGAAAATCATAAAGAATTAGTTCCCCGATACTTAGGAAAAATAATGGCAAGATATCCTGATAATCCCGATTTAGGTGCTATTGCCCTCGCTTATGGCTATCAATATAAGCAAATGGCTCAAGTACAAGCTCTCTTTGATTCTTTGAAAAATGTACTTCATTATAACCAGCAAGACATTCTGAACTCTATTCAATCAGAAATGAATACTGAAAGTAATTAATTATGCTTGCGTCCAATATCAAAAGATCTATTCTCCGTATATTTAAAGTAAGTATTAGCTTGAAACAGGATTTTCTTGTGATTGAATAAGCTATATCTTCCCTGTCTCTCTCTTGACTCTTCCTTAGCTAAATTGTTAAGAGAGAGACAGGTGAAAGATAAGGGTGGAATTTAAATATTCAATTCTTTCCTCTTTATCCATAAAATTTTTTTCTTTTTCACTTCCTATTTTTTCTAAAATTTTTCCATAGTATTGGAGATGTTATATTAATGCTACGAGAGAAAAACTCTAAATTATGGATAGAGAAGCAGATAGACAAGAAAACGAATTTTCTCCGGAAAAAACTCTTGACTTTTCGAATAATCTAACTGATTTGGTCAAAAATTCTAATTTTCGTCCCTAATTATTATTATAACTTATTCAAAATTAAAGAATTGAGGTACTTAAAATGACATCGGGAATAGATAAAAGAGAAAGGATTCTGGGTTCAGCTATTGAACTTTTCAATCGTTGGGGTTTTGCCAAAACTTCACTGGATGAAATTGCGCGCAATGCCTACATAGCAAAATCTACCATTTATTATTATTTTCCAAGTAAAGAAAATCTCTTTATTTCCGCAATTCAAGAGAAAGCGGAAGAATTTTTCCAAAAGTTAAGCACTGCTATTGACTCTGCCGAAAAATTTGAGGATAAACTTTCCTGTTTCCTCAGTTTACCAATAACCTGCATCTTTGAAAATATGCCTCTTTTGGCAACAGCAATGCAACAGATTCCACCAGATTATTTTAACGGTTTACTGGTGAAAAGAAATGAATATCGTCAAAGGATGAATGATCTTCTCGCTAAAATTATGGATTATGGTAAAAGTCAAGGTATCATCAATGAAAAAATTAATTCTGAAAGATTTAGCGAGATGATTAACGACTGGTTTATTATGGGAGATTACTGGAATGGAGGAGAAAATAAAAACAGAATCTTGAAGCGTCTGGAAAGAGACCACGATTTGATGGTCCAATTACTTTTATATGGCATTCTTAAAAGGGATACAACTCAAAAAAGAAAAATGAAAAAAGCGAATAAAGGATAAGAAAATGAAACGGATCGTTATCATCTTAGCACTTTCCTTAATGGTGGCTTTGATTGGCGCTATAACTCTGGATGAAAGCATTTCCCTGGCTAAACAAAATAACAAGGATTTGCTAATAGCAAAAGAAGATTTAAATAAAGCTGATCAAACCTACTATCAGGTTCGTGCTACTCTCTACCCTCAACTTAATCTTGTTGGTTCTTATGGTTTGACCAAGACCTATCTTCCTGATTCGGCAATTATGCCACCAGTTGATCTAACTGCAGGTCTTGATCCTAATACTGCTAGTACTAATGATTACTACTTGGCTACTGTAATGTCCAAAGCACTTAATTCTTTAATGCCATCCTCACCTCAAAAAGAAGGTTCTGTAGCTCTTTCATTGCAGCTTCAGCAAGTGCTTTTTACCGGTGGAAAATTGAATTACGGAATTCAAATTGCTGATATCTATAGAAGAATTCAGGAACTTAATTATCAACTAAAAGAACAGGATATAGTTCTTTCTACCACTCAAATGTTTTATTCCTGTCTCTTAGCTGATAAATTGGTGGGAGTACAGCAAGAAGCATTGGACACAGCAAGACAACATTTGACGCAAGTGGAAGCTTTTGCTCGTGAAGGTTTAGTCTCAGAATTCGATGTTATGCGAGCTCGTCTGGAAGTAGCAAAACTTGAACCGCAACTAATGCAAGCCCAAAACTCCCGCATCCTTGCTTTGGATGCATTTCGCACTCAGATTGGTGTAAGTGATACTACGATTGTGGCTGAAGGAGATTTTATTCTTCCCCCTAAAATGGATATCACTTTAGAGGAAGCCATTTCACAAGGAATGGAAAATAGAGCTGAATTAACTATGGCAAAAAAAGGAACTGAAGTAGCTGAATTACAGCTAAAAACTGAAAAAGCAGGTTATTATCCCAATCTTGCTCTTCAAGCTGGTGCTGCTCTTTATACCGTAACTGATGAATATGCTATAGAAGAAGATGATTTTGGAACTAATTACAGTGTGGGTGTAGGAATTTCCTTTCCTATTTTTAATGGTTTCGCTACAAAAGCTAAAGTCAATTCAGCAAAATTTAACCATAAACAATCTCAGTATCAGCAAATGAAATATGAAGACCTCATCCGTCTGGAAATCACGCAAAATTATCAAAAACTGAGACATGCTGAGGAAAATTATTATGTGCAAGAAGAAAATATGAAAATGGCAGAACGAAGCTTGCAACTTGCACAATTACGCTATGAAAATCAAGTGGGCATTCAATTGGAAGTTTTTGATGCTCAGACCACCCTTTCCGCTATACAATTACAATACTATCAAGCTATATATGAAGTCATCTCTGCCACCAGAGTACTTCAAAAATCAATAGGTATGAATCTTTAAAATGGAGAAATGAAAATGAAGAAAAAGTATATCTTAATCATATTACTAAGCCTCGCACTCTTATTAACTGCTTGTGGAAGAAAAAGTTCACAATTTAAGACCCTTCAACAGATACAGAAAGAACAAGGAATTCCCGTTAAAGTAAAAACTGTTGAATTAGAAACCTTCACTCAGGAATTGACTTATAACGCTTCTATGGGTGGTAAAGAGGAATCTAATGGCCAGTCTCTGGTTTCTGAGGTGGTAAATTCCGTTAACGCCAAAGTTGGAGATAGAGTTTCCGCTGGACAAATTATTGTTACTTTCCCTCGCAATACGCCTTCTGCTCAATATGAACAAGCTTTAACTGCTTACAATGCTGCAAAAACAGCATACGAAAGAATGCGTAATCTTTATGCCAATGGTGCAATTTCCAGGCAAGAATTGGATAATGTTGAAACTCAATATAAGGTTGCCGAAGCAAATTTAAATGCCAGTGATAAGATGATTAATGTCCGTGCCCCTATAAGTGGTATCATAACAAATATTTCAGTTAGTCCCGGAGACAGAAGTTATCCCGGACAAAATCTTTTCACTGTCTCTACTACTAATGGCTATAAAGCTAAATTGATGGTTGCTGATAGAGATGCAATGAAAGTGAAAGTGGGAACTCCAGCAATTGCCACCTGGGAAAATATTACTCTAAATGGAAGAGTTAGCAAAATCTCTCTGGCTCTGGATCCCTATCAAAAAGCAGTCCCAGTTGAAGTTACTTTCCCCAGTAATGGACAAAGAATCAGCTTTGGTTCTACTGCTCAGATAAGATTACAATATCTCATAAAACCTAATAGTATCGTGGTAAATCGTGAACATATAGTTAATGAAAATGACAAGCAGTATGTCTGGATTAATCAGAATAACCATGCAATAAAACGAGAAATTACCACTGGACTGGATAATCAATTGCAATATGAAGTCACTTCTGGTCTGGAACCTGGTGAACAGTTAATAGTTGAAGGAATTTCCTTATTAACTGATAATGCTTTAATTAAAGTCATTGAGTAAGGAGGAATAGATGTTTCTTTCCGACTTATCAGTTGATAGACCTGTAATGGTCTCTATGGCATTATTTGTATTCATTGTGTTTGGAGTGTTAGCCTACTTCTCAATGCCTTTGAATCTAATGCCAGAGGTAAACATACCCTATGTGGTGGTTCAATCCATCTATCCTGGTGCAGGACCCAGCGAAGTTGAAACTCAGGTCACCAAAAAGATTGAAGATGCTATAGCCACCGTGAGTGAAATTGATTATATTCAATCTTATTCATTGGAAAATGTTAGCTTAGTTATGATTGCCTTTAAGATGCAAAAGAATGTGGATATAGCTAATCAAGAGGTAAAAGATAAAGTTGATGCCATACTGCGTGATCTACCTTCCGATCTTCAGAAGCCTATTGTCCAAAAAATGGATATTAATGCTATACCTTTTATGGACCTTGTCCTTTCTGGAAATATGGATGGTAAAGCCCTTTATGAATTGGCTGATACAAAACTTAAAGATAGATTTGGTCAAATTGCCGGTGTGGCACAAGTTGACCTTACGGGTGGGAATAAACGACAAATTCAGGTGCGTTTAAATGATCAGGTGGTCTTTCAAAATAAAATCTCTCTGGCGCAATTAATGCAAATTCTGGCAGCACAAAATATGGATATGCCTGCAGGAAACTTCCAGAGAGGAACTCAAGAATATTCTGTTAGATTAAAAGGCCAGTTCCAAAGTGTTAATGATATAGCAGAAGCTAATATTCCTACTCCTACAGGAATGAAAAAACTACGGGATATAGCCAATGTCATTGATGGTGCTGAAGATGTCACTTCCAGAGCAATCTTCTTTGATATTCCTAAGCAACAATTAAATCAAAATATTGTCCGTATTTCTTTAACTAATGCTTCCGACGCTAATGTAGTTAATATTTCAGACCAAGTTAGGAAGAATTTACCCGAAATTCAGGAAGATTTGCCTAAAGGTGTGAGCCTTAATATCGTCAGAGATACCTCCGATTTTATCAAATCAACGGTGAGTGATACCTTCTCTAATATCTGGTTAGGAATTCTTTTCACCGCTTTGATATTGTTTATATTCTTGCATGATTTGCGTTCCACTTTGATCGTGGCACTTTCAATGCCTATCTCAATTATATCTACCTTTGTTTTTATGCAGATAGCTGGATTCAGCTTCAATATGATGACTTTGATTGGTATATCTACTTCTGTAGGTATTCTGGTTTCAAACTCTGTGGTCGTTATTGAAAATATCTTCCGTCATAGAGATGAAGGTATGGCACCTAAAGATGCTGCAAAACATGGAACTTCGGAGATTGCTATCGCTGTCTTAGCCAGCACACTTACTAATGTGGTAGTGTTCTTACCCGTAGCCTCAATGGGTAGTTTGGTCGGTCAATTCTTCCGTGAATTTGCTTATACTGTCACTATAGCCACTCTATTTTCCCTAATAACTTCCTTCACGGTCACTCCTATGCTGGCATCAAGGATCATAACAGGAAAGGGACAAAAGAATAAATTTGGCATAGCTTTTGACAATCTCTTTGATAAATTTGAAGCTTCTTATAAAAAGTTTTTGGGAACCGTATTAAGTTCTAAAAAACATAGCCGCAATATTATCATTGTTTCCGTTGTCTTAGTTGTAGCTAGTTTAGCTTTAATGCCTGTCATAGGCTTGGAATTTATTCCTGAAATAGACCAGGGAGAAATGTCGGTCACTGTGGAATTACCAGAAGGATATAACTTAGATGAGACCGGTAAAACCTTAGATACAATCCATCAACGGTTAGGAAAGCATAAAGAAATTGAATATATACTTACTAATCTGGGCTCCACTGGTTTTGTTAATACTGGCACTAATCTGGCTTCTGCCCAAATCAAATTGGTTGATGTTAGCAAACGTGATAAAAGTGCAAAACAGTTAGCTGATATCTTCAGTAGAGAACTGGCTGATGTTCCTAATGCCAAGATTACTGTTAGTGCAGCCAGTAATGCTATGGGACAAGTAATGGGAATGGAATTCTATCTCCAAGGGCAGGATAATGATCGTCTGGAACAATTAAAAAATCAGATTTTGCCTCTAATTAAAGATACACCAGGTTTAATGAACATTGATACAAGTAGTAGAGGTGGTAGACCGGAAGTCACTATCATACCTAAACGAGATCAAATGTCCGCAGTGTATGCTACAGTCTATGACTTAGCAATGTCTTTACGTTCTGCGGTGGAAGGTATGGTCTCTACTGAATATCATGAAGGTAATAATCAATACGATATTAAGATTTCACTTGATGATGAAGATGTTGATGCTCCAGAAAAAATTAGAGATTTAACCATTCTTGTTAATGGACAGCCCTATGTTCTTTCACAATTAGCAGATATAGAAGTTAAACAAGGTGCAAATAATATCATCCATCGTGACCGGGCAAAGACCATTGTTTTCACCGGAGAAATTGCTGAAGGGGCAACAATGGGTAATGTAATTAATGAAGTCCAAAATAGGCTGAAGGACTTTAATATGCCTGCTGGTTATAAAATTGTTTGGGGTGGTGGTGCTAAAATGTTGAATGAAACAGTCACATCTATGCTGCAAGCATTCTTCCTGGCTGTTCTTTTAACCTATATGATGCTTGCCGCCATTCTGGAAAGCTTCTTACAACCTCTTTTTATTCTGGGAACTGTTCCTCTGGCTCTTATTGGTGTTATTCTTTCTCTATTGATAACGCACCAAACTTTCAATATAGTTTCTATGATGAGTGTGGTTATGCTAGTTGGAGTTGTAGTGAATAATGCTATATTGCTCTTAGATTATGCTAATATGCGTAGAAGACAGGGTATTGCTCCACATGATGCTTTAATGGAAGCAGGCGAAGCCAAACTTAAACCTATAATTATGAGTACCCTTGCTATTATTATTGGAATGTTACCTATGGCTATTGGTATAGGTGCTGCGGGAAGAGAACTTAGAAAACCTATGGGTATTGTTACCATTGGTGGTCTTTTAGTATCAACCTTTATGACACTCGTAATTATCCCTGCTTTCTATTATATGGTTATTCAAAAAGAAAATAACAAAAAAAATGGGAAAAATAACCAGGTGCCACAAATAGAAAATCAATAAAATAACTTCACTCGGGAAGCTGAGAATATTATAACTCTCAGCTTCCTGTGTTTTTTTCTTGACAATTATTATTCTTTTATAATGCTTAATTAATAATTAAATCCCAGATAAAGGAGATTCTAATGAAAAAGATAACATTGTTGGTGACCCTGTTGATATTAACATCATTTTTAATGGCAGTTCCAGTTGCTAAACATCAGAAACAGTTGGATTTTGGAGCAGGTCTTTTCAATACTCATTTACCCATTTATATGGGATTGGATTATGGTTTGACTGAGAATTCCACTGTAGGTGGTGGATTATCAACTTCATTCTATGATCACGGCAACAGGTTTGATATTTATGGGAACTGGAATTATCATTTTGTTAATCTTCTCTCAATGCCACATAATACTGACCTTTATGCTGGGCTAAGTCTATGCTTTGATGCCTGGTTTGGTCACGAAGGACATGAAGAGGACCATAAGTCAGTTCTTATTTTAACTGGTCAAATCGGTGGTCGTTATTATTTTAATAACAATTTAGGTATCCATCTGGAGATTGGAGGATGTCCTACTGCTAATGCAAAAATAGGCATTTCCTACAAATTTTAGATTCAAAAGTGAAGCTAAAAAGTTAATTTGGTTTTTACCTGCTTAACATTAAGATATTAGTAAATACCTACAGAAGGAATATATAATGATAGAAAAAGAAAAAATTGAAGAGATACTAAATCGTATCAGGCCATCTATTCAGGCAGATGGTGGAGATGTAGAATTGGTCACTATCCGGGAAGATAATGTTATTGAATTGCGTCTTAAGGGTGCCTGCAATGGATGTCCAATGGCTACCCTGACCTTGAAAGCGGGAATTGAACGGATAATTAAAGAAGAAATCCCGGAAGTTGTAGAAGTTATAGCTGTAGCTTAATAGCTTACTACCCTTATCTCTGATTTTAGTAAAAAGTAGAAGGTTGAATTATTTTAACCTTCTACTTTTTTATCCATCCATTATCTTTAACGATTAAATATACTGCTATTTTAAGCATCTATTCTAAGAATTGATTTTGATTGTTACCTAAAGGATAAATTCAATTTTTTCTTACTTATGCTTTAAAACCTATTGGTTTATTTTCAGGAACACCCTGAACTTTTATTTCTCCATATTGACTTTCAAAGCTTTCAATATTCTTTTGCAGAAGATTCAGAAATTGTTTTGCATGTTGTGGAGTGCAAATAACTCTGCTATAAATACGAGCATCTGGAAGACCAGGAAGTATACGACCAAAGTCCATAATAAATTCTGATGCAGAATTGGTTATGACAAAAAAATTGGCATAAGTGCCTTCCCCGACATTTTCATCAATTTTAATGTTAATCTGATTAGGTGGTTGAGGTTTATTCATTTTTTTCGCTCCTTATAATTTATAATAGTTCTTGATGATTAATCATTATTCCAGAAGACTGTATTTTATGCAAGAGATTATTATAATGTTTTGATTTTTTACAAAGTTTTGAACAACCAAGGATAATTAGATGTTCTTGAGCACGGGTGATAGCCACATTAAGTTTTCTATTTACTCTCCCATCACTTGAAAGAGCTTCAGTAAGATTTAAATCGTTCTCATTATGCAAAGGTAAGCTGATAATAATAATCTTTCTTTCCGAACCCTGAAAGCGTTCCACTGTATCTATGGTAATAGCTTTCATATCAGTTGGGAGTTCTTTATAGATAGCCTGTATCATCACTCTGAAAGGAGCTACAATACCTACATCTTTATCATAATTCTGAATAATGTTATATTGTTTAAATACTTTTAAAATCTGGATTATATACTGCACTTGCAGAGGGTCATAAAAAAGATGTTCTGAAACTGGAAAGTCTATCCAAACGAGACGAGAATCAACCAGAATATTTCCTTTAGGGATGAGATTTTGCTGTTGTTGCGGTAATTTTGATATGAGAGCATCAGCATAATATTCTTGCACTAAATTGGCAATCTGCTTATGCATTCTATAGTGTTCGTTCAGCATAGTAATAGAATGATTCCATCCTTTAGCTTCGCAAACCTGGAATAATCGTTCCATCATTGATTTATTGTAGTAGTCATAGCACAAGCTCTTAAGCTGTGTATTTTTAAATTGAAAAGTTTCCTTAGTCTGAAGAGTAATTGGAGGAAGTTGATTTTGGTCTCCTACCAGGATAGTCTTCATCACTTTAGCTATTATCCCAAGAATATTATTTTCAATTATTTGAGAAGCTTCATCAATTACCAATTCATCAATCTTGACAATATTTAACATATCCTTCAACCAGGCATTACAACTTTGCACTGTAGCTACCCAGATGCGATTTCTTTTGATAATCTCTTCTATTTCTTCAAAATCTTTATCCGCTATAAGCTGGTCTAAAAGTTCTTGATTAATAGTTTCCGATTGTCCCGTGCGAATAAAAGGAATTGATTGTTTCTTCAGGTTTAAGCAAATCTCATCCACTGCTCTATTGGTGAAACTTAGAATCAGAATATGATGTTCTGTCTCTTTAAAAACTTTTTCAATATAACGAGTGAGTAATCCCGAAGTTTTTCCGGTTCCTGGAGGTCCTTGAACGATAAAATAATCTTTAGCAGCAAACATTCTTTCCACGACATTATCTATACTATTTGGCTTAGCAGGATTCAAAATTCCTGGATTAGGTTCATTGATACCAAGAAAAAGTTGCCGTTTTCCGCTGTTATCTTGCAAAAAATCAAAAAGTGAACTTAAGGGTGCATAGAGAGCACTTTCCATAATGTCGTGTTCCATAGCCCAAATATCGGGTTTAGATTCTTCAATTTTTTTCCAGCCACCATTCAATTGCACTTTCACCCTTTCTCTATCAATATATTTTATCTTGCCACGGATAATTTCCTGTTCTTCAACTCGTATTTTTTCATTATAAAGTACAACCATATCACCAATTCTGAAATCCGTTATAATATCTTCATCAGGAATAGAAAACCAGAGTTCATTAAATTCTGTTTTCTCCAGTTTTAATGAGGTTAATATCCGATAGTGTTGTTTCTTTGCATTTATACTTTCTTGCCAGAGTGCATTATAACCAAAGATACTGTCCCTACTTAATCCACCTGTTTTTTCATACCATATTTCTCTACAGAGCAAACGAACCTGCTCCAGGAACCATTCATATTCATAATCTTTCAGGTTTTGAAGTGTTGCAATAATCTTGCTTAGCTTGGCTTCTCTCAAATTATTATCAGATGATATTTTCTGTCCTTTTATCCAATCAAAGAAAGATGACGGGTCTATTGCCAGATTATGCATCAGACCTACAATACGGTTTCTGCACATTATCAATTCTTGTTCTAAAGCCATTTCGCTGTTTATATGACGAAGAGCATTTTCTCCAGCAGCAGAATAGAAAATACTGGCATATCCAAGTGGAGTTCTGCCATTTTTCCTTAGAATCATATTATAGGCTAATACCTGCATCTTATTATTCTTCCAGGCATCATATGTATGAGCCTTACCGCTTTTCAATTCTACAATATGTCTTTTTCCATCTTTTTCATAAAGAATATCTACCCTACCCTGTAAACCATAATCTGGACTGAAGAAACTTAGCTCCAGTTGAACCGGGACATTGCTAAGGGATTCGGCAAAGTCCTTTAATGCGGGATAGTGTATTCTGCGTATGTTTTGATAAATGTTAAGAACAGTATTTTTACCCAGAGCTACCAGAGAGATAGGTTGTTTAATCAGGCTTTTCTGGAATAATTCTTTGAAAGTTATATCTGGTGTTCTTATCAATTCATCCAGAATGTTATTGACGATAATACCCTGAATTTGTTTTTCTGAGGAAGGTTCATTAATCATCCGATTGAGTATATAGTTCTCTGGATGCATCTCATCATCATTAAAACATTCTGCTAAATAACTGGCATCAATCAGAAAATCTGGTTCTAAAACTATCAGAGTAGTCGGATTGCTTTGATAATTTTGTGCTCTTCCTTGAATAGGAGTTAGACGAAAACATTTAAGAGTGCAATATTGCCAGAGATTTTTTGCAAGATAACTCCATTTTTTACCTGCATCATCCATATCATTCAAATAAATTGTACACTCTATACCTTCTTCCAGAGTGCCAATTATCTTTAGACCTGTATCTTTATCATTATTCTTCAGGACCTCCCAGCTTTTTACTACACAAAGTAAATCTTTCCTCTTTTGAGGTAAAAGTGGAGGGAAAGCTTTAGCTTGATTTTTGCTAAGATAATCATCTATAAAAGAATCTTTTATTTCAGGATTTAACCATCTTAGAAACTTATTTATGCCAAAGATAGAGCTCAGCCATTCTTGTTGATTAGGTTGATAATCATCCTCGTGAGCAGCCTTATTGGATAGAATCCTAAGTTGATTGAGCTGAAAATCTATTTCTGATGGGAGATCCATTTGCTCCTGGATATATTTCATTCGGGCAAAAAGACCACTGAAACTCATATTACTATTTTCACTAAGTTTCTTATACACTGATTCCAGAAGCTGGCGTAATAGCAGGAACTTATTCTTCAAGTTTGCATCAGAGATAATAATATCTCGTAAACGAGAAAGGACTTGAAGGATAAAATCTTGCTCCATTGCCGACATCACTTTTTAATAAGCAATTAATAATGATTTAAGCGAATTATTCATTCTCTTCGGTGGTAGTAAAAAAAGCCTCTATAAAATTTTTGACATCAAAAGGCTCCAGGTCATCAAGGGTCTCTCCCACTCCAAGAAATAGCACCGGAAGATTAAGATTATGTTTTAAATTGAAAATTATGCCACCTTTAGCAGTTCCATCATATTTTGCCAGGACTATACCAGTTAAAGGTATGGCTTTACTAAAGTTTGTCGCCTGAGAGATAGCGTTTTGACCAGTTGTAGCATCTACAACCAAAAGAACCTGATGAGGAGCATCAGGAATAAGTTTTTTTATTGTGCGGTCAATTTTACTGAGTTCTTTCATCAGATTTTCACGCGTATGTTGCCTTCCTGCCGTATCTATTAGAACTACATCATAATCTTTAGCCAGAGCGGAAGCTATACCATCATAAACTACTGCGGCAGGATCGGCATTTGATTGTGATTTAATAAGAGTTGCACCTGCTCGTTCTGCCCAGATTGCTAATTGTTCTATTGCCGCAGCACGAAAAGTATCTGCTGCTATAATCATAACTTTTTTACCCTGTTGAATAAATCTATGAGCCAATTTTCCTATACTGGTAGTTTTACCAACTCCATTAACACCAACAAATACGATAACATAGGGTTTAGCATTTATTTTATCTAAAAGATTTGTTTCTTCATTATAATCTTTTAATAGAATCTCTTCCATTATTTCTTGTAAAGCTCTTTGCACTTTTTCAGGGTCACTAATTTTATCCAATCTTATCTTTTCACGCAAAGTTTCCATTATCAAGTCAGTCATTTCTACACCAGTATCACACTTTAAAAGTATCTCTTCAATCTGTTCCATTAATTCTTCATCAACTTTTCCTCTAAGTTTTACTGCTTCAGCAATCTTGCCTAAAAAACTATTTTTTGTTCCAGCCAGTTTCTTCTTCAAATTATTAATTAAGCTCATTAAATTTCTCCACTGTTTATATCTATTTTCTCCCTGATTCAATTAAGAAGTAAATGCAGGGAAAGGATTTATCCAGAGTCAATATCAGTTTATGATTGACATCTATATTACCTTCCATAAATTGTATTAATAGCTTTAAGTCAATAAAAATTAATGAGGAATATATGATTAAAGGGAAGTTTAAGCCTATCCTTTTGCTGGTTATATTATTTCCCTTAATAGGTGCCTTTTTAGGCTATCTTTTAACTGCTTCAACGCAGGATAATACTACACAGGTAGTTAGTTCTTCTACTGATGAATCCGTAATGGTGAAAGGACCTTATCCTGTTCCTGAGCCATTGAGTAAAGAGTTAACTTTGATAGAATTGACTTTTTATCTGGCTCTACTTTGTGGAATAGTAGCACTTGTTTATCATTATCTATCTTCATCTATTGCCTGGATTGCTGTTATTTTTTTGCCTTTGATTTTTTGTATTCTGTATCTTGAAAGAACGGGTTTGTCATTGACTCTATTTTATCTTCCCACTTTAGCTCTTTCAGTTTTAATAACGGTAATGATTCAATTCGTTTTCTTTAATAAAAAGGTATTGCCCTTTCGCTTGATTCTTTGTACTTTACTTGGTGCAGGTATCATAACCATATATCTTTATTCTCTTTATCTATTAACATCTACCCCATTTACTAAATCCGATGGGTTAGCATTCTTCTGGACGAGTATAATTTTATTTGTTTTTGTCCTTTTTGGAATTTCACTGGCTGATATGTTTATTGTGCGTAATCAGAATAGGCATATAAAAGCCAAACAACCAGAAATTGAGGAGTATGATAATCAAGATGATTGAAGACCGAGATTTCTTCGTTCTGGACAATGTGCAGGACAAAATTTATACACCTGCAGTGTTTGGGAACGAAAAACAGCTTTATATAGAGATTGGCTCAGGTAAGGGAGAGTTCATTTCTCAGTATGCACTTTTACATCCAGAATGGAATTTCTTAGGTTTTGAAGCTCGTGAAAAAAGGATTCGTAATATTTTAAAAAAGCTCTCTCCTAACACACATCCAAATGTTAGATTAGTAAAGATGCTCGTCAATTCTAATATTGCTTCTATCTTACCACCAGAATCTGTTCAGGGAGTTTTCATTCAATATCCCGACCCCTGGCCTAAAAAAAGACACCATAAACGTCGTTTAATTCAGCAAGATTTTCTGAACGCTCTGGCTACTATAATGGTGCCCGATGGGGAAGTACATATTTCTACAGATGACCTGGATTATGCTAACTGGATTGCAGAGGAATTTCTCAAAAATCCCTATTTTACTTCAGTGCAGGATGAAATAATCCAGAAAATTCCCATTATGGAGAATCATATCACCAGCTGGTATGAACAAAAACAAACGCATAAGGGCATCTCTCCAAATTATATGCTGTTTAAGCGGATATAATTTTCCGATTCTTTACTACCAAATAAATTACTTTGTTTACTCTAACTGAACTAACAAATCATAAACTCTGGTTAGCTCCAATGGCAGGTTACACGGATCGTGCTTTCCGTCATCTATGCAAAGAAAATGGTGCAGATGTGATGGTAAGCGAAATGGTTAGTGCTGATGGACTCATCCGAAACACAAAAAAGACTCTTCCCTATATCTTATTTGATGACCTGGAACGTCCTTTTGGTATCCAAATCTTTGGTTCAGACCCATATATTATGGCTAAAGCAGCAGAGCTATGTTTAGCCTGGAATCCTGATTTTATAGATTTGAATATGGGTTGTCCAGCCAAAAAAGTGGTTCGTAAAGGAGCGGGAGCAGCTTTAATGAAAAATCCTGTTTTAGCAGCAGAAATAGTGCGTGAGGTGAAAGCAATAATTGAGAAGGAATGCTTTTTAAGTGCTAAATTCCGTAGTGGATGGGATCTTAAATCTATAAATTACCTGGATTTTGGTCTGAGATTACAGGATGCTGGAGCCGATTTTCTTTGTTTACATCCCAGAACTCAATCACAAATGTTTTCTGGAGCTGCTAATTGGTCACATATTGCTGAACTGAAAAAGCTACTTTCTATTCCACTAATAGGCAATGGAGATATTCAAACTCCGGAAGATGCGCTTAAAATGTATGAAGAGACTGGATGTGATTCTATTATGATTGGTAGAGGTGCTCTGGGTAAACCCTGGATTTTTAATCAGATACATCAGCTGGAAAAAACTGGTGATTACACTCCTGCAAACCGTAAGTTAATCTTAGAAAATATGTTTCGTCATATTGACCTGGCAACACATTTTAAACCTGAATCTGTGGCAGTTAAAGAATTAAGGTCTCAACTCTGTTTCTACACCAAAGGTATTATAGGTGGAGCAGAATTAAGAAAGGCTATTAATCACGCTATAAGTGCGGAACAAATTAAGGAGTTGATTAAAAGTTGTGAAGGTCTGAAATATTAATATAATTGTCTTCCTTCTTTTTACCCCGAAAATATACTTAATTATTTTTATATATTAATATTTATTGCTCCTTCTTGACTCTCTCCTGTCTCTTTCCTGTCTGCATAATCAAGATAAAGCTAAGAGAGACACAGGATAGAGACAAGAAAGAACTGATTGAAAAATCTTAGTTTTATATATATAAATATAAACTATTTAAAAACATTGAATAATAGGGTTAAGTAAATTAAGAACTAAATTGAGGGAAAATAATGCTTATTTCTCGTTCTGCACTTTCCTTGCTATCAGAAGCATGAACTGCGTTTTCCGTTATACCTTCCGCGTAAAAATCCCGAATAGTGCCTGCTTTTCGTTCTTCTGGATTAACATCACCTATTAAATCTCTCAAATCTTCAATGGCATTATCTTTTTCTACGATAATCCCTACACAGGGTGCAGAACACATAAAATTAACCAGCCGGTCATAAAAGCTTTTCCCTTTATGCATTTCATAAAAAACACTGGCTAATTCTGGAGTAAATCGGATAATATTAATATATTTGAGATTAAAACCAGCCTGCTCAACCATAGCAATGATATGCCCTATATGATGATGTACCACAGCATTAGGTTTAATAATTAGCAGGCTTTGCTCAATCATCTGGCTTTGTAGACAGTTTCTATATAATCCAGAGCAGCAACTTTTATAGCAATATCACGGTTTAACACCTGACTCATTTTAATTTTATGCATCAGAATTTCAGTCCAGATATCGTAAATTTCATTGGGCTTGAAATCTATAGTTGTATACATTTTAAGCATTTCAGTGTAGAAGCTATCTCTATCAGAATCTACTCTTCCGATAACCAGTTTATAGCTATCAAAACAGACATCATATTCTTTGTAACGCACATCAATAACGGCATAACCGAGTTTGAGTAAATTATCATAATTAACTTGAAAACCTTCCATATTTGGCATTTTCTAACTCCCTATAAATTTCTCGACAAAAAGCAGGAACTCTGCAATTATGTATCCATAGTTTAATAGAAAAGGTAAAAGTCAAGCAAAAACTAAAAGAAATAAATCTGCATCCTATTTTATACGATAAGCAGAATAAGAATGGAGGAGCTGGTTATTTATCCAGCAAGAAGAAGGAGAAATAAGAATAAAATATGAGTATCTTCAAATTACATAGTGATTATCTTCCCCGTGGTGACCAACCTGAAGCAATCGCTTCATTAACCGAAGGTCTGCGTCAAAACAAACGCTATCAAGTTCTTCTTGGGGTTACCGGAAGTG
>Ga0255344_1002984_pt1 | contig 19264 bp, 15 predicted proteins | sample wastewater_treat_5_FD_192414 | JGI IMG/M metagenome (GOLD analysis project Ga0255344, IMG submission 192414) | Wastewater microbial communities from Lulu Island WWTP, Vancouver, Canada - plant18 | ecosystem: Engineered > WWTP > Wastewater > Unclassified | place: Canada: Vancouver, British... | reverse complement strand
GGTGGCAATCAAACTTCCATCGCCAATAGGAACAAAATTAGGGTTGGCATTTATTGAATTAGAATGTACTATACCGTACTGAAGAATATGTGGAATATTTTCAATATGAGTCATTCTGAACAGATATATTTTACTCAAATCCGCCATTTATAAATTCAATTATTCATAGATTTTGTTGTCCGGTTTTTTACGATTCATCTTTTTAGAGTTACTTATAACATCTAATCTACGAAACAAAGATACAACAAAATAGAACTTAAAAAATATAAAAATCTAATTGTTGAAATCTTACGAAATGGAAAACATCTTTTTGATTTTTTCAACATAATCTAGCTTTTCCCAGCCAAAGAAGGTAACTTTTTTATAATTTTTACCATCTTTTGTACAAGTATTTTCATCTTGATAGCACACTTTCACCTCTTTTTCGTAAGAATCCTTACCGAAATGTCCGTAAATGGCTGTCGGTTCAAAAATTGGATTCTGAAGCCCAAAACGTTCTATGATACTGTACGGGCGCAGGTCAAAAATTTTGCTGACTTTTTCTGCAATTTCGCCGTCTGTCAGCTTAACTTTGGCTGTTTGATAAGTATTAACGAAAACATTGACCGGTTGGGCTATCCCGATAGCATAAGCTATTTGGACTAAAACCTTATCACAAACGCCGGCAGCAACCAAATTTTTCGCAATATGACGAGCGGCATAAGCGCCTGACCTATCAACCTTTGACGCATCTTTTCCGGAAAACGCACCGCCTCCGTGAGCGCCGTGCCCGCCGTACGTATCAACGATAATCTTACGTCCGGTTAATCCTGTATCGCCATGAGGACCGCCAATAACAAATTTCCCGGTCGGGTTGACAAAAAGTTTGTAATTGTGTTTAAAAAGTTTTTTCACCTCATCGGTACAAACATTAAGCACACGGGGAAGTAAAATATTTTCAACATCTCTTTTAATGATTTCAAGCATCTCTTTTTCTTCGTCGAAGTCGTCATGTTGCGTTGAAACAACAATACTATCTATTCTTTCCGCAACACCGCTATCGGAATATTGTATCGTAACTTGCGACTTTGAATCAGGACGTAAATAGGTCATCTCTTTCCCTTCATTTCGAATAGCTGAAAGTTGCTCTAAGATAATATGAGCAATTTCAATAGTTAACGGCATATAACTTTCGGTTTCGTTACAAGCATAACCGAACATCATCCCTTGGTCGCCGGCACCCTGTTCCTCTTTCGAAGTACGCACAACGCCTTGATGAATGTCGGGCGATTGACTATGAATGGCGGAAATAACGGCACACGATTTGTAATCAAATTGATAATCACTTTTATCATATCCGATATTCTTAATAACACGTCTTGCTACGTCATCAACAGCAACGTAACCTTTGGTTCTAACTTCGCCGGCGCAAAGTACTAGACCTGTTGTTACTAAAACTTCACAGGCCACTTTTGACTCCGGGTCTTGACTTAAAAGAGCATCAAGTATCGCATCGGAAATTTGATCGCTCACTTTATCCGGATGTCCTTCAGATACTGATTCAGATGTAAATAGATAACTCATAATAGTATAATTATAAAATTAATAATATAAAAACGTAACGAAAAGCGGGGAAAGATAATGCTTTAGCATTTTTTTTTGTGGTTGCAATCATTACAAATCTTTCCACATTTTTCGTTTTGCAAAGATAGATAAAAATTTCAATTACTTAATTCCTATTCACGATTTTTTATAGAGAATTTTTTCCGTTTAACCCTTTTCTGCTTTACCGCACTTTTAGTATGTGATTTTGCAGGTTTAAAAATTACTGAGGAGCGATTTTTTTTACGCTTATATTTCTTATCAAGATTATCATTTTTCAGAGCCGGGTCGTAAACTTGAGATCCTGCAACATTTTTAGGTCTAACGACAGGAAAATCAAACCGATAAACAACTCCTAGCGAAGATGTCCACACACCTTCAAACTTTTTTATATCTGAACTAAAAGCATCCAATCTATCCTGATTGACCCAGGTCATTGATGTTTCAAAATAAAGCGTTAACTCGGGCAGTAGCTGATAACTCACCCCTACTCCAAAAGGAATAGCAAAAGTGTAATAGTACCTTGGGGTTTTATCTGCGACTTTTTGTTCAAGCTCATAATTTATAAGATAGTCCGGAAAAACAGCCAATAATTCTCCGGAATTACTATTCCAAAGACGTGTTCTAAATCCATATACTCCAAACCCTATTCGGGGATAAAAGCCCCAATTAGTCCTTACTTTGGATAATTTGAGAATATCAGCAGTAAATGCAAAAACTATCTCGTTATTAAAATATGAATAAAACTCTCTTGACGTTCTATAATCTTTCCCCGAAACATTAGCAAACTTGAACGCAATCCCCATTGTTAAAAAGGGAGTGATATCTTTCCCGAATTCTCCACCTAAAACAAAGTGTCGATTCTTATAAAATGAGTTCTGGAAAGGGGTAACCGGAAAAAGTTTATTGGTATTATCGTTAATATCGCCCCAAAAAGAATTAACACCCAGATTTAAACTCCCAAACCATTTTTCGTGAGACTTGTATGGCGAATAATAATCGTCCTGCGCCATGGTACAGGTAAGTAACGTAAACAAGGAAAGAGTTAGAAACAGTCCTTTTAATTTCATAATATCAATTATAAATTAAAAACCGTGTAACGGAAGATATATTGCAGGTAAGAGTAGCAAAAATCCAACAATTATCAATGCAATAATAAAAGGGAAAATAAATTTCATCCATTTTACGTAAGGGACACGTGCCATTCCGAGACAACCGATAAGAACGCCGGAAGTGGGAGTTATCATATTGGTAAAGCCATCGCCAAATTGGAAAGCAAGGACGGTAACTTGCCGTGATAACCCCACAATATCCGAAAATTCTGCCATCATGGGAATGGTAAGTGCCGCCTTAGCTGAACCCGATGGAATAAGAATATTCAATCCATTTTGTATAAGGTACATAACGGTGAGTGCCCCCTCCTTTCCACTTCCCGACATTGCCTGCGAAATTCCATGTAATATAGTGTCTATTATTTTCCCATCTTCTAACATAACCATAATCCCCCCCGCAAGCCCAACAACCATAGCGGCAACCATTATGTCTTTACAGCCATCTAAGAAAAGTCGCATAATTTTATCCAACTTCATTTTGTAAGCAAAGCCCGTTGAAATACCCATCGCAAAAAATAGTCCTGCAATTTCCATAATGTACCATTGATAACCGAGAACGCCCACTACCAAAATAATAACCGTAAGTAATAAAATGGAGAGAATGAAATTATGAACCGATTTGCGTAGTGCAAAGAAACCAAGAATTAAATAACCTATCGTAATAATCGGAAGTAAACAAATGTTGAACTCGTTTAATCCGATTTTCAACGTAGTAAAAGGGTGCTGAAATGAAAAATAAGATAGAGAGAGTACAATAGCTACCCAAATGCTCCAAGCAACCCATGAAGATTTTTCATTCGTAGAATCAACATCCTTGTCTATACGTGCTCTCCACTCGTCATCTAACTCGTACATAATAGACTTTTCGGGATTTCTCTTAACTCTGCCTGCATAAATAAGCGTAAAAATGATAAATATGAGGGTTAAAATAGCCCAACAAAAAATTCGATATTCGAGACCGGAAAAGAGAGGTAACCCGGACAATCCTTGAGCAATACCAAGCGTAAAAGGATTAAAAATCGCTCCTGCAAAGCCGACATGAGCAGCAGCGTAACAGATTAAAACCCCGACAATGGAATCATAACCCAAGGAGATGGCAAACGGAACAAAAATCGTCATAAAGGCTATCGTCTCTTCGCTCATACCGAAAATAGCTCCAAAAAGACTAAAAACAAGAATAATGGAAACAATAATAATCTTATCTACTCCAATTTTCCTAAATAACTTGTATTTATAAAGTTTATCGGTCTGCTTTAAAAATTGAGTTATGCCAACATCAATGGCTTTAGTCGTGTTGAGAATCCAAAAAGCCCCTCCTACCATCAAGATAAAGACAATAATGTATGATGTTTTCTCAAATCCTTTAAAAAAAGCGGTAAAAATTTGCCAAGTTTGCGGCTGTTTTTCAATCGTCTTAAAAGAATGAACATCTACAACTTGCCGATTTTGTCCGTCAACGGTAATGGTTTCACGGCTGTATTCGCCCCCGGGTATTATCCAAGTTAAGACAGCACAAAGACAAATAAGAACAAAAACAATGGTAAATGTGTGTGGTATTTTACTTTTTTTCGACATAGCAGGTTTTCTAATGTGGAGAGCAAAAATACACTTTTATTTTGCAAAAATTATAGTAATTTTGCAAAATAACTTTTAAAAGCTAATTCTATGATACGAGTATATGATGGCGAGCAATACCATGAATTTGAAACGGAAGAGAGCTTTCAACTTTTTTTGAGAAATTATATATTTATTCAAGCAGCAGGAGGAGTCGTATATAACTCTAAGAATGAACTACTTATGATACGAAAGAATGAGAAATGGGATTTACCTAAAGGTAAAATTGAGACAAACGAATCTCCTGAAATAACCGCAATAAGAGAGATTAGCGAAGAAACTGGAGTTGAAAATCTAAAATTAATAAAACCGTTATCGAAAACATACTACATATACCCACTTGGGGAACAACAGGTTTTGAAAGAAGTAACTTGGTTTTTATTCCAAAGCGACAAAGATGAACCATTGCAACCGCAAACCGAAGAAAACATTGATGATGTAAAATGGGTGAAAATAGATAAAATTAACGAATTTTTAAAAATGTCATATCCTTCGGTCAGAACTTTATTTGCTAAATAATGATTGTTTAATAATAAATTGTTCGGCAACCGATAAATAAAACAACAAGTAGAATTGTCATGGCATATCGCAATAAAAAGAAAAAAAGAAAAAAAGGTCAATTTAGACGTTTTCTTTATGTAGCTCTTTTGGCTATCAATATACTTGTTGGCTCACCTCTATTATTCTCATTTTTAGCTCAATATATTCCCCCCTCAACCTCTAAATACGTTGCCTTTTCAGGTATAGCATTCCCCTATTTATTAGTAGCAAATTGCATTATCTGCTTTCTTTGGATTTTTGTACGTTACCAATATTTAATTATTTCCTTAACACTCATTTTACTTAATACCAACACGATTGATAAACATTATCAATTTAAAGCCGTAGAAAAACCTCAAAAATGCGCTCAATGTATTAAAGTAATGAGTTATAACGTCCGTCTATTTGATTTATACAATCCTACACCTAGTGAATTTGGAAAAGGTAAAGAGAAGATTTTCAACTATTTAAAAACCGAAAAACCGGACATCGTCTGTTTTCAAGAGTATTTTTTAGATAAAGGAAATAAATTGAACTTTTTCACGACGGATTCTATTCTTTCTACCTTAGAATTACAAAATGATGAACGTTATTATTATCAATATTTTCCGAATAATTTAAGAAATGAATATTTTTACGGATTAGCGATTTTTACAAAATATCGAATTGTTAACAACGGGATTGTTGAACTGGAAAAAGGCTCTAATAATATTGCTATTTATGCTGATATAAAGTATAGAAGCGACACTATACGGATTTACTCTATTCACTTGACCTCTATTCATTTAGACAAAATAGATTACGAAACAGGAAAGTATTTTTCTCAAAATCTGAATGATCCTAACTTGAGTAAAAAAACAAAAAATATATATCTTAAACTTGATGTTGCATTTAAAAAACGAGAATTGCAAGTTAAAATGCTTAAAAATCATATTGATAGTTGTAGATTTCCTATCATTCTATGTGGCGACTTTAACGATACACCTGCTTCGTATGCATACAATCAATTAGCCAAAAAATTTAAAGACACTTTTCGTGAAAGTGGACAAGGAGAGGGCATTACTTATCACGGAGACGCTTTCCCACAATATCGAATTGATTACATATTATATGACAAAAGATATAAATCATACGGATATACGGTTACGAACTCAATAAAAGTGTCCGACCATTTCCCCATTTTCAGTTATATCTCACTTCAAAAATAGCTTTCTTACTTCTAATCTTTTACACAACGAACGGAAAAACAAAAATTAAAATTTCTAGAGTATACTGAGAGGTCGGAACTATTAAATGATAGAGTTGCTACATTGATCGAGTAAAAATTTTGAAGAGTGGAAGTAGCCCAATATCCCATATAGCCTAAGTCCGAAAATATTGTAAAATCTCCGTTTTGACCGGGACTTTGATTATAAATACCAGCCGGCAAAGCTGAAAAGTAACTGGAATTGAAGCCAACACTGGCGGGATTGCCAATGGAATTTTGTACTGCTGATATGTATAATGTTTGCCAACTCACTTCATCCTTAGCTAAAGCAACAGCAACACCACTTGCCCCATTCAAATGCGTTGAAATATATGAACTCATGGTTTGCCACTCGGCTAAACTTGGAACATGCCAATGTTCTGGACAAACCCCTTGCACACGACTGGGTTCACTATTAGAAGATAATTGCCCCCTCATAATCGCATCCCAATTATATAAATATCCATAAGACTTTGTCTCGACTTCCGTCATGAAATCGTAATATACGTAATTATAATCGGGAGTGGCAAGCGCTTTAATAGCAGTTCCGTCTGAAAAATGTGTAGATCGTAAATTTTCTCTCATCCAACATTGATTGCCTATTTGAACCGTATTATAACTATTATTGTTAAAATCTTTTACATAAACAGCGGATTGACAAGAATTGGGCGGGGGCGACAATGTAACCTCGTAAGTTCTGCCGTAAAAAGTTTGTCCCGTAGTAGTAACAAAAGCACGAACAAAATAGGAAAGCCCGCCTGTCAAACCACAAATTGACAAAGAAAAAGAATCGGAACTATGGGCTAATTCCGTTTGTGAATTGTAGATAGTCGGCTCCGAATTTTCTCCCCAACAAATTCCCATTGAATTTATTGTCAAATTGCTGTTTTCAGTAATTTTTCCACCTGTAATTACACAATTCCCTCTACTTGGCTGAGGAACTTTCGTTTCAATTTTAATCTCTCCTTGCAACTCTCCACGTGGAGAATAACGTAAAATAGAATCTTTAAAATTGGGCTGATTCATCAAATCATTATAATCGCCACCAAAACTGTTTTCTGCCGTTTTGGCACACAATGCGTACGGAACGCTCAAAATCTGATTGCACATACTACCTAAAAACTCCGCTTCACCCGGTAAACGAAACGATGTTTCGATAAAAAAAATATTTTTATCCCAATTAATTGAATCAATAGCACCGGTTTGATTTTCTCCGCTTCCAATGACTAAAGTTATTAATCCTGTAAAACTGCTTGTAACAACATGCGTCTCCTCAAAAACGGCATTCCCCTGTGCACTCTCTTCTAATATTCTCACCCGAACGGTAATTAACTGACTACTAACAAGTTGTCCCTGCTGATTACGTACAACAGCTTGAAACGATAAAAAAGCCGGTGCTTGAGAAAAAACAAAGTTATTTATAAAAAACAGGATAAAAAGAGTTTTTAATATTCCAAAAGTTCTCATAGTTATTATAGTTAAAAATAGTTATCTAGTACGAGCGACAAAGATAATATATTTTTAACAAATAGTTAATATATTTTTGAAATATTTTTAAGAAAAATCTTTTTGGTTTTAAATTAGTTTATTCCTTACTTAATACGTACAATATCAAAATTTATCTGTTTTTTCAAAACATCAACTCCTTCAACTTTTATAATAACGGAGCTTCCCATCTGCAAGTTTCGTCCTTTATGAAGTCCGATTAAGGCATAATTATCCTCATCAATATAGTAGAAATCGTCATCAAATTTGCGTATCGGAATCAACCCTTCGCACTTCGATTCTTTTATTTCGGCATAAACTCCCCACTTCGCAATGCCCGTAACAATAGCTTCAAATTCTTGTCCAACTCGTTCGCTCAAATATTCAGCCTGCTTGAATTTAATGGAACTTCTTTCGGCTTCGGTCGCTTTTTGCTCCATCTGTGAAGCATGTTTACAATAAGTTTCATATTCATCTTTATTGACACTTGGTTTTCCTTTAAGATAACCATCTAAAAGTCGATGAACCATTAAATCGGGATAACGGCGAATGGGAGAAGTAAAATGTGTATAGTACGGGAATGCTAAGCCATAATGCCCAATATTTTCGGTAGAATAGACAGCTCGTGCCATGAGTCTGATTGTCAATTGATTAATCATATCATGCTCATGATTCTTCTTACTCTCTTCTAACATCTTATTAAATGAACTCACTAAAGCCTTTCTTGAACCCGTTTTCAAATCATATCCTAATTTATGAGCAAAGGTTTTAAATTTCTCCAATTTATCACTAATCGGTTCATCGTGAATTCGATATACGAAGGTTTTAATCTCTTTTTGACGAGCATCTTTTTTCCCGATTTTTTCCGCTACTTTTTTATTGGCTAACAACATCAATTCTTCTATTAAAAAATTGGACTCTTTACTTTCATAAAGAAATATGTCAATAGGTTTTCCATTTTCATCCAGCACAAATTTCACTTCCGCAGACTCGAAATTGATAGCGAAATTCTCCAATCTCGATTTTCTAAGTTTTTGTGTCAATTGATAAACAGGCAGGATAACCTCGCTCATCTCTGAGGATTTATTTTCAATTATTTCCTGCACCTCATCATACGAAAATTGTCTATTAGAATGAATGACCGTTCTACCGAACCATTCACGGCGTACATGAGCGTTATCATCTAAATCGAAGACGGCGCTGTAGCACAACTTATCTTCATTTGGACGAAGTGAACAGAGAAAATTCGACAATTTCTCGGGCAACATAGGAACCACTCTATCAACTAAATAGACAGACGTGCCTCGTTCGTATGCTTCTTTATCTACTAAAGAGTTTTTCTTAACGTAAAAGGATACGTCAGCAATGTGGATGCCAACTCGATGAAGTCCGCTTTCTAACTTTTCATACGAAATAGCATCATCGAAATCTTTTGCGTCAACAGGGTCAATGGTAAAAGTGGGAACGGTTCTAAAATCTCTTCGCTTGCTTATTTCACTTTCAGACAGATAATCTTCAAATTTTGCAACCTCATTTTCAACTTCCGGCGAGAATCGAAGAGGAAAGTCATTTTCCACTAAAATAGCATTCATCTCCACGTTATGTTCTCCAGGCTTCCCTAAAACATTTTCTACTTTTCCGATAGGACTTCTCGAATCGGGAGTCCAATCTACAATAGAAACAACAACCTTCTCCCCATTTTTTGCTCCATTTACAAACCGAGTGGGAATTAAAACATCTCTTTTATAAGAAGGACTATCCGGCATAAAATAACAAGTACCACTATGTTGTTTAATAATCCCCGTAAGCAGTTTTTTGCTCCTTTTAACAATCTCCACAACTTCCCCTTCACGCCGTTTCTCTTTTCTGGTCGGGAAAAGTAAAACTTTCACGGTATCGCCATGCAAAGCATTTTGTAAGTTTCCTTCACTAATAAAAATATCGTCCCCGTCACCATTTTCCGATATTACAAAAGCTGACCCGCTAGCTCGCACCGTTAATTGACCGGTAATATAATTTCGTCCCGTAACATCACTTCTATAATGCTTCGGATTCAACCTATATTTTCCTCGACCAGCTATCAAGATAATTTTGGCACTAACAAAATCTTCTATAATTCGTTTTACTTTTTCGCGTCCGTTCTTGTCGAAAATGCCGATTTTGGCTGCAATTTGTTTATAATTATATTTCAAATTGCCACCTTCAGAAAGTACTTTTATAATTTCATTCCCTAAATTAAGTTTCTTTTTTTTCATGCAAGTTTAATTGTTGAAGTTTATTTTTTAAAAATAGTTTTACGGAAGTCGCAACAATCCCTTATCAAACAAGCTCGAAATATCCATATTTTCAAGATGATAAGCAACTAACCCAACCTGTTTTGCTCCCTCAACATGTCTAATTGTATCATCAATAAATAGCGTCTCTGTCGGATCAAGATTTTGATTTTTAATAATATATTCAAAACTTTCCCTGTTTGGCTTCCTAAGCCCAATATGATGAGAGAAAAAAGATTTTTCAAATAATGTTGTGAAAATGTCAAAACCGAATTTCTTCTTCATCGCAGGTACAAATTGATTATAATTCAATTCGTTAGTATTACTAAAAAGAAAAATGGAATAATTCTTTTTAACCTCTTCTAAGAGTTTAACACGATGGGCAGGGATATCTATTAAAATGGCATTCCAAGCAGTATCTATTTGATTATCCGTAAGCTCAACAGAAGACAAGGAGCGAATATAATTTCTAAATTCAGCAACAGGAATTTTTCCTTCCTCAAATTTATCAATCATCTCCGTTTGCTTTTCTTGTGTATATTTCTTATCAAAATCGGCTAATCCAAATTGTGCAAATGTCTCAACAATTCTGTAATAATCAATATCATAAATAACTCCGCCTAAGTCAAAAATAATATTCTTTATCATATCTTTATTTTTAGAAATATAACTACAAAAATACAAAATAAAAATGTCTATTTGTCAGATTTTTATTCTGGCATAAATTTTGCACAACAAAGTTGAAAACAGCAGTATTTAATATAAAAAAATAATAGTTATGCAAAAAGGTAAAATTAAGGTACAGACAGAGAATATTTTTCCCGTTATCAAAAAATTCCTATACTCCGAACATGATATTTTTATCCGCGAACTGATTTCCAATGCGGTTGACGCCACACAAAAGTTGAAGACATTAGTCAGTTTGGGCAGCACAAATGTAGAATTGGGCGATTTAACCATTGACGTACAGGTTGACAAAGAGAAAAAAGAGATTCGAGTGATAGACAGAGGAATTGGGATGACAGCGGAAGAGGTCGATAAGTACATTAATCAAATTGCATTTTCTAGTGCGGAAGAGTTTTTATCTAAATATAAAGGAGCCGATTCAGTCAATATTATCGGTCATTTTGGATTAGGATTCTATTCTGCCTTTATGGTCTCTTCGTCTGTAGATATCATCTCAAAATCTTACGTAGAGGGTGCGGAACCCGTGCGTTGGAGTTGTGACGGAACACCGAACTATACAATGACCACGGTAGAAAAAGCCGAGCGTGGAACTGAAATCATATTACATATCGCCGAAGACTCGGAAGAGTTTTTGGACGAAAATAAAATTGTCGGATTATTGCGAAAATATTGCCGTTTCCTCCCCATTCCTATCCAATGTGGCATGGAAAAACGTTGGGAGAAAACGGAAGAAGACGAAAAAGAAAAAGAGGTTGAAAAACCGCGAATTATCAATAATACAAACCCTCTCTGGAAAGAAACTCCGGCAAATTTGAAAAATGAAGATTACCTCTCTTTCTATAGAGAACTCTACCCTGCCACTTTTGAAGAACCTCTTTTCCAAATCCACCTTAATGTAGATTATCCCTTCAATTTAAACGGGATTCTCTATTTTCCAAAAGTGAAAAATCAATTCGAAATACAGAAAAATAAAGTACAACTCTATTGTAATCAGGTTTTTATTACCGACCAACTTGAAGGGATTATCCCTGAATTTATGATGCTGCTACACGGAGTTATCGATTCTCCCGATATCCCCCTCAATGTTTCACGCTCCTATTTACAGTCAGACGCAAACGTGAAAAAAATATCTTCGCATATTACCAAAAAAGTAGCAGAGAAATTAGAAGATATGTTTAAAAATAACCGTGAAGATTTTGAAAAAAAATGGGACGACCTGAAAGTATTTCTGCAATACGGCTCGATTACGGACGAAAAGTTTTATGATAGAATAAAAGATATTTTCCTTCTGAAAAATATTGAAAATCAATATTTTACAATTGAAGAGTATAAAACAAAAATCTCTGCTTTACAAAAAGACAAAAATGATACTTTAATCTACTTATACTCTTCTGATACGCAAGCTCAACATCTATATATCGACACGGCGAAAGAGAAAGGGTACGATGTTTTATTATTGGACGGATTTTTGGATACCCATTTTATTAATATGTTAGAGACAAAGTTAGAGAAAACAAAATTTTCACGTGTAGACGCTGACATTATTGAAAAAATCATTGAAAAAGACGAGATACAACCGTCAAAATTAGCTGAAAAAGAACAAGAAAAGTTAAAAAAGTTTTTCCAAGAACAGGTTGATGAGAAAAAATTCTCCATCCAAATTGAGAATTTAAGTGAAACGGATTTGCCGATTATCATAACACAAAATGAGTTTATGCGGCGTTTCCAAGATATGGAGAAAATAGCAGGTCAACAGAAGCTATATGGTCAATTTGAACATTATAATCTAATTGTTAACGCCAATCACAACTTAGCAACTAAAATTTTAAATGAGAAAAGTAAAAAGAAACGTGACGCTCTAGTTCAACAGTTGATAGACTTATCACTTTTATCGCAAAATATCCTCACGGGAGAGAAATTAAGTGAATTTGTGAAAAGAAGTATCGAACTATTGTAAAAAACAACACAACTTGATTTTACAATCAAAATAATTGGATTATCGTGTTATAGCATAGGTCAAAAGCAGTAACACCTCACGAGCTCATTTTTTAAGAAAATAGCATTTCTTTCGTTTAAATTCAAAATAGCATTTTGCTTCCTTTTGAAAATCAGGATAATTTTCATTTTTTTAATTTTTATTAGGGCGTGTCCCCTCGCTGCGCTCGGGGTCGGCCTCCGCCTACAAGTCCGCAGGAATGAGCTATGAATAGCATAGTCGAAAAAGGAGCTTCTAAAGTCGCTCTTTTTCTCCTTGCTCTTCAAAGCTCATTCCTTCACGGGCTTTTCGGCTGCGTCCTCACGCAATAGAGCAATATCCAAATCTTCGTCCGCGTGAGGCGGGAGGCGGAAAGCCCGCAAGGGCGGGAGACGCTGGGGACGCTGCTGCAAAAAAGCGAGCTTGTAAGCTCTTTTTGCAGCTTTGCGACCCCACGACTACCGCCCGCGTACTTGTAGCCGTACACCGACCCCGAGCGCAGCGAGGGGACACGCCCTAATAAAAAATAAAATCAACTATAAAAATCTTGATTCCTAAAGAAAAAATCTTTCATTCGTAACCATTCCCTTTTTAAAAATAATTATCTTTGTTGCGATAAAAAATAGTCGGATGTTGTTATGATAGATTTAAAAAAAATACTTACTGAGGAAAAGCAGGCTAAACGTAAGGGCAGGCTATACCATAAAACCCAAGTGAGTCTTGCTTATAACTCTAATCGTATTGAGGGCAGCCGACTGAGCGAGGAGCAGACTCGCTACATTTTCGAAACACGTACTATAGGATTTAAAGAAGATGAAGCTCTGCCGGTGGAGGATATTATAGAAACATCTAATCACTTTGTTGCTTTTGATTTCATGATTGACAGCATTGACGAACCATTATCTAACGAAATTATCAAAACGTTTCACCGAATTTTAAAATCAGGTACTGCTGATGCTGCCAAACCGTGGTTTCGTGTTGGCGATTGGAAGAAGCTCCCTAACGAAGTGGGCGGTATGGGAACCACGTTGCCGCAAGAAGTAGATACTGAAATGAATAAACTGAATACCCGATATAATGAATTGCCCGTGATTGAGTTTGAAACTATTGTAGAATATCATTATCGGCTTGAACAAATCCACCCGTTTCAGGACGGAAACGGCAGAGTGGGACGTCTGATTATGTTCCGAGAGTGCCTGCGAAACAGCATCGTCCCTTTTATTATAGACGAACGACATAAACAATTTTACTACAGAGGATTGAGGGAATTCGATTCGGTAAGAGCTTATCTGCTTGACACCTGCCTTTCGGCACAAGACATCTACAAGGAATGGATTAAATATTTTTATGGAGAAAATAGTAAAACAGAACAGTGATAAACTAACAATATTTCAAGTAAAGGCAAACAGTTAAATGATTTGAAATCATAGTTTTATCATATCATCAATACTCAGAGTAAAACAACACAACTTGGACTTTTTAATTCTCATTTTGAAACACACTGAAAATGAAGTACTTTACAATCGGCATCATCTTAGTAGCAACCCTTTTTAGTTGCTCAAAAGAAAAACAAACGAACAAAGCTGCGGAAAAAATGCAGAATTTCGTCGTTAACATTTCCAATTATGCAAGAAATTACGATGCTGATTTCATTATTATTCCTCAAAATGGCACAGAGCTTGCCTTTCACAATGTTGAGCCGAATGAGGGAGAAAATCCTGCATATATGTTGGCTGTTGATGGTTTTGGGGTGGAAGAGCTATTTTATGACGGCAACTACTCTTTGGACAATGAGCGCCTCGCGATGCTCCGACAGCTTAAGAAAACAAAAAAAATAATGGTTTCGGAATATGTTACCGACAATGCCAATGTTGCAGATGCCCTCTATCGAAATTATAGCGAAGGATTTATTTGCTTTCCGAGAACAAAAGACAACTATCACTATTCACAAATTCCCGACACTATCCCCTACTCCAATAACGCCGATATTATCGCTCTAACCAACGCACAAAACTACTTATATCTTATTAATACTGACAACTTTACTTCAAAAGAAGAGATGATTCATGCCATCGCAGCAACCGATTTTGATTTGGTATTAATTGACCTGTTTTTTAATGACACGGAATTGACAACCTCGGAAATTAACCAATTAAAAAGGAAAGCAAACGGTGGGCAAAGAGTTGTGATTTCCTACATCAACATCGGTGCAGCAGAAAAATTTCGCTACTATTGGAAAGATGAATGGGAACGGAAGCCTCCGATTTGGTTAAAAAAACAATATGAAGGTTATGATGACGAATTTCTAGTTCAGTTTTGGCATAAAGAATGGCAACAAATCATTTACGGCAATAAAGATTCATACATGAAGAAAATCATCAATGCCGGCTTTGACGGGGCTTATCTCGACAATGTCGAAACGTACTATTTTTTATATCACAATGAGTGATTTACGGATTCGGCGTTTTGAATCCATAAATCCTTGATTCATAATTCGTAATTTCCAAATCATAATTTCCAATTCGTAATTTTTAATTCGTAATTTTTAATTGTATATTTGCCTCATAATTTATGCGTTAATAAAGCAGATATGATAACAAAGAGATTGCTCAAAATACTGTTCCTAACTCTGTTATTCAATTCGGTTTCAGGACAAACCGATTTTTATAGCAGACTTGCCGATTCTGCTTTGCTTCTGACCTATCGAGAGGTGGAATATGACCCTACCTACGTCAAACTTGAATATCCAAACGGAGATGTGCCGGCAGACAAAGGAGTATGCACGGACGTCATCATTAGAGCATATCGAAAATTTGGCATTGACTTGCAAAAGGAAGTTCATACGGATATGACATCTAACTTTGAAATGTATCCTCAAAATTGGGGTTTGCAACAACCCGACAAAAATATCGACCATAGACGTGTTCCCAATCTAATGACATTTTTCACAAGGCACGGAACCGTTTTAACAATCTCTCAAGACCCAAAAGATTATCAGCCGGGAGAGATTGTTTGTTGGAGGTTAGGTGGCGGACAAACCCACATTGGGATTGTATCAAGACAAAAATCCGATGATGGGAAAAGATATTTAGTAATACATAACATCGGAACGGGACAAGTGCTCGAAGATTGCCTATTTGATTACAAAATCATCGGGCACTATCGATATGGAGAGTAAAAGAAACAAGATATAATACTATGAAAATAATCGAACAAACACATCAAATCATTCAGAAACCCAACAATCCCATTCAACTAATTGAACAAGCCGGTAGAACATGCTATAAATCCGAAGATAAAATCACGGACGATTCAGCAGAAATATTCGCAAAAAAACTAGTAAAATTAAAACACGAATCGGTTTTCGAGCACGTGGTTGTTTCCGTTAGATTTATCACCAATAGAGGAGTTACTCACGAGTTAGTACGCCACAGAATGTGCTCTTTTTCTCAGGAATCAACGAGATATGTCAAATATAATGATATGGAATTTATCCGACCTGTTTGGTGGGATAAATGGACGGAAAAGGAGCAAAATATTTGGATTGAGTCAATGCAAAATGCCGAAAAAGCCTATTTAAGTTTAATAAAAGCAGGTTCCACAGCGGAGAAAGCGAGAGAGGTGCTACCCAATAGCTTAAAAACAGAAATCGTAGTCACGGCGAATTTAAGAGAGTGGCGACATATCTTTAATTTGCGATGCTCAAAGAAAGCACACCCCCAAGTGAGACAATTAATGACTAATTGCTGTAAAGAATTTAAAACATTCATACCTGTTCTATTCAATGACATCGAACTCCATGATTGATAGGGACTTCTTTCTCAAATTCGCAAGTCGAAATACCGGCAAGCTATGGCAACTTCAAGGAAAATAAAATCCAATTAAACAAAATCAACCTTACTTCAACTATTTATGTAAAGTTTTTAATTAAGTGAGAGCCGACGTAGACGAAACTGTCATCTCCTAAAATGGAGGAATACTAAAAAAGTTATTTTTTATTTTTTATTAGGGCGTGCCCCGTTCGCTAACGCTCACGGGTCGGTCTTCGGTTCCAAGTCCGCGGGCACAAGCCGTGGGGACGCAAGGCGGCAAAAAGAGCTTACATGCTCGCTTTTTTGCCGCCGCGTCCCCAGCGGCTTCCGCCCTTGCGGGCTTTCCACCTGCGCCCTCACGCACGCAAGTTGCTCGTGCAGAACACTATAGACAAATAATAAAAGTGGAAAGAGGAAAACCAAAAAGAAAAATTCAATTCAAAAAGTTATAACGGCGGATAAATCATAATCCCTTCGCATGCGGCGGGATTATTCGAATAAATGCCATATTTGTAGGTTCAAATCCAAATGAAACATTTAAACGAATTGTGAAGGTACACCATTTTTTGAATGAGAAAGGATAAAAAACACAAGCTGAAATTGCCCGATATATCGGGGGATTGCAAGCTACTGTTAACAAGGGTCTCCCCAGAGAAATGCCGACTCAAAAGAAAAATATTTCCTCAAAAGAGCCAAGAGTTCGCTGACATAATGAGTGAGCGAAGTCATTGTCCTTACAAGCTAAATGACAGAGTAAATTAATAGAAGAAGAAAAAAATGCTAATTTTGCAACTAAAAATAATCACAAAAGAATGAGTAAATTAGACAATATAGAAACAACTGAATTTCAACAAGTACAAGGAATAATCTCCTTACACCGTTCGAGAGCATTGCAGACCGTAAATAACGAAAATTTGCTAATGGCTTGGGAAGTTGGGGCATTCGTTTCTACTCGACTAAAAAATTCTGTGTGGGGAAGCAAAACAGTTAAGCAACTTTCGGAATATTTGAGAATGCAAGACCCTACTTTACGAGGATATAGTAGTCGAAATATCTACAATATGGTTGCTTTTTACGAAGCATACTCATCTACTCAATTTATTGAGTATCAGAAAAGTTTTAAACTGAATGAATTTGTACAACTTAAAAAAACACAAGCTGAAAATAAGGTAAAGCCCACAACTTCCACAGAGCTAATTGTGCAGACAGCGTCTGCACAATTTCCTAACTTTCTGGAGTTAACCACTTTGTCTAATCATTTTCAAATTATAAATGCTTGTAAAACACTAGAAGAACGTATATTTTATGTGCTTTATTCATATAAAGAGAGTTTAAATGCGCGAGAATTACAACGATGTCTTAAAAACAACACTTTCGCTTCGCTTATGGGCGATAAACACAACTTATCCAAAGGATTGAAGAATATTTACCCGAAAATTGCCCCAGTACTCAAAGACACCTTATCTCGAAGCCTTAGACCGTGATGTCCGTCGTAGTAACGAAAATCCGAGTATCGGGATTTTGCTTTGTCAAGAGGCAGACCGTAGTGTTGTTGAATACGCAATGAGCCGAAGTTTAAGTCCTACCATGATCGCCAAATACAAACGACAACTTATACCTAAAGAAGTGTTGCAACGTTCATTGGAAGAATTTACAAAATTTTTGAATCTTCAAAAATAAAATATGAAGGAAAAAGTATTGCAATTTATAGCCCTGAAGCACAAGTTTCCTTTCAAAATCGGCTAATAAAGTTTCAATTTGCATATTGTTTAATTTTTTCACAAAATAATAAAAGCATTCGTAAATATAAATATTTTAATACGTTAAATTTGATTTATTTATGTGATTTACTGAAATATACAATAATAATTTGGTTTAAAAAAACAAGAAAATAATATACGAATGTTGTAAGTTTGATATAAGAATTGTTGTATCTTTGTTGTGTAAATAAGATGTTGGGCACCATGTTAAAATACATACTACTTATGATTGATAATCTTATCAAATTAAAGGACTACGTGCCTTTATTCCAGACAATGCTCTGGATTGGATTCATAGTTGTCTTTTTTCTGATCTATAAGAAGACTATAAGTGATGTAATTAAAACTTTGATTCTTAGGATTAAGAAAGGTAGTTCAATTAAGGCAGGACCGATTGAAATTGGTGAAGAATTGAAAGGTATGCAATACGCCAACCAGACTGAATCTTCGACAGAAGTTAAAACTGGAAGTGATGGTCAACAAAGGGAAAAGCATCGAAGAGGAATTTACGAAAAAAATAAAGGATTATTCCTAACACACTTGATTTATCCTTCGGCAAAGTCTAGGCAAAAGTTTGATATTTATATCTATTTAATTCGACATGTACCTTCTTCTATTGATAAAGAAGGTGCTTTATCTGATATTGATAAAGCAGATGCTTTATCTGATATTGATAAAGCAGAATTCTTTTTTGGCCATATGTGGGGTAATAAGGTTTTTTCAGAGAAAACCAGAAATGGCATCATCGGTATTTCTACATCTGCGTATGCCCCATTTTTATGTACATGCATAGTCAGGTTAAAAGATGGTGAGGAAATACAACTTGACAGATACATTGACTTTGAAATTAGTAAAATTTACGAAAAGATAAAATAACACGGTGCCCACACCCGGGTATACGCAATTGCCACATAGAAGCGTTGCTAAAGTTGGCTCATTTGGCTAACTTGCGGGTAACACGACAAGCGAGCGATTATGAATCAGCAACTGCGTATACCGGCTAACCCATTAACGGTAATCGTAGAGCAAAACGAAATACGACTGGAAAACATAAAAAAATTTTAAAATAATGAGTTATAAAAAATTTTTGAACCGGATAGAAAAGCGAAATATACTGATTGTGTATTTTCTTTTTGCTATCACAATTTCTGCATTTTGTCAAGGGAACAAAATAGCGGG
>Ga0255344_1002972_pt1 | contig 19338 bp, 14 predicted proteins | sample wastewater_treat_5_FD_192414 | JGI IMG/M metagenome (GOLD analysis project Ga0255344, IMG submission 192414) | Wastewater microbial communities from Lulu Island WWTP, Vancouver, Canada - plant18 | ecosystem: Engineered > WWTP > Wastewater > Unclassified | place: Canada: Vancouver, British... | reverse complement strand
GATGACGGATCGTAATTCTTAAAAAACTCTTATTGACTATGAAGTACGCATTTTGTTCCTCTCGGCTGGCATTTTTCGCGGTGCTGTTTTGTCTGGGCTCGTGGCAATTGGGTTGGGCCGAGGATGGTTACGATCTTTGGCTGCGATACCGTCCGATGGCTTCGCCCGAAATCCAAAAGCAATATCGCCGGCAAATCGGTACTGTTTTTGTTGCAGGGGAGTCGCCAACTTTACGGATTATTCGCAAAGAGCTCGTTCATGGATTAGGCGGCTTGCTGGGTCAGGACATTCCATTTCTCGAATCGCTTTCGGCGGCTAAGGCCAGCACTTTGATCGTGGGGACTTTGGAAGACTTGCCGTTGCCAAAAGAACTTGGCCTCGAAACTCGATTGCGCCAACTTGGCGACGAAGGTTTCTTGATTCAAACTGCAGAAGTTCGTGTACATCCTTGTATCATCATCACCGCCAATACGGAACGCGGTCTGTTATATGGATCATTCCATTTCCTGCGGCTGCTGCAGACGCAGCAAAACATTAGCCATTTGGCGTTGACGAGCACCCCAAAGATACGCGACCGAATTCTTAATCATTGGGATACCCTAAGCGGAGGTGTCGGTCGGGGTTATGCGGGAAAATCCCTTTGGCAATGGCACGAGTTGCCAGCAACCGTCAGCCCGCGCCTGACGGATTACGCGCGGGCCAACGCCTCGTTGGGGATCAATGGGACGGTCTTGAACAGTCCCAACAGTGAGGCGCGGATTTTGACGCCTGAGTATCTCCGCAAAGTAGCGGCTTTAGCCGATATTTTCCGACCTTATGGTTTGCGAGTCTTCCTGAGTGTCCGGTTTTCGGCCCCGCGCGAAATCGGCGGCTTGGAAACAGCGGACCCTTTTGATGAGCGGGTCGTCGCATGGTGGGAAGCCAAGGTCCGCGAGATTTACCAATGGATTCCTGATTTCGGAGGGTTTTTGGTAAAAGCCAATAGCGAAGGGCAACCGGGACCACAGGACTACGGGCGCACTCACGCCGACGGCGCCAACATGCTGGCCCGGGCCCTCGCGCCACACCGAGGCCGGGTAATGTGGCGCGCTTTTGTGTACGGCCAGGGATTGGACGCGGACCGGGCCAAGCGGGCGTACGAGGCATTTGCTCCTTTGGACGGCCAATTTGCTTCTAATGTTTTGGTGCAAGTCAAGAACGGCCCATTAGATTTCCAGCCCCGCGAACCGGCCCATCCGCTCTTCGGCGCCATGCCGAATACGCCCCTGTTGCTGGAACTCCAAATAACCCAAGAATATCTGGGCCATTCCCAGTATTTGGTTTTTTTGGCGCCGATGTGGAAGGAAACTCTCGATTTTGATACCTTTGCCCACGGCCCCGGTTCGACGGTCGCCAAAGTCGTGGAGGGGCGTTTGGATAATCATGCCCTCAGTGGCATTGCCGGGGTGGCTAACGTGGGCAGCGACCGCAACTGGTGCGGTCACCATTTTGCCCAGGCCAATTGGTACGCCTTTGGGCGGCTGGCTTGGAATCCGGGTTTGGGTGCCCAAGCCCTGGCTGAGGAATGGACGCGCCAGACTTTCAGTCACGAGCCGGACGTGGTGAGAACGATCGTCACCCTGATGATGGATTCCTGGGAGGGGGTTGTTAATACCATGACCCCGTTGGGATTGAATGTATTGTGCAGCTTTCGTGGTCATTACGATCCGGCACCACAAGCCCGAGCCTCCTTCCATAAAGCGGATGCGGCGGGACTGGGGTATGATCGCAGTCGTGCCGGCAGCGGAGCGGTGGACCAGTATCATCCCCCTCAAAACGAGCGGCTGAACAATCTGGCGACCTGCCCGGAAAAGTACCTGCTCTGGTTCCACCATGTCGCCTGGAATCAGCCGCTTCAGTCAGGGCGGACGCTTTGGGTGGAACTTTGCCGGCATTATCAGGCGGGAGCCGAGCAGGCGCGACGGCAACGTCAGATCTGGCGCCGATTGCAAGGACGAATTGACGACCAACGCTTCCACGAAGTCGAGGCGCGTTTAGAGATCCAGGAACGCGATGCCGCCGCCTGGCGTGACGCATGTTTGAACTATTTCCAGAAATTCAGTAAGCGCCCGATTCCGGCCCCGGCGGCGGCGTCGGACGAATGACGGAGAAGATTTTAGTTTAACTCGATTATGTAGCGTCGCGTTAAACTTGCCTGCTTGGTAGTTGCCCGCACCGTGATTAACAGGTCACCGTGGCTCTGCTGCTCGGTCAGTTCCGCCTCTGTCGTGGTTGGCCACAGTACATTCGCGGGGCGGAGGCTGGTAGCGATTGGGTTTCGGGTTTGATTTTGCTCAAAGATGCGTTCGATGGTCCGCCCTCGGGAGACCGTTGCACTGGGGCAGCGCCAGTAGAGTTGCGGGCTAACCTCCTCAACCTGGGGCTGATTCCGGAATTTCCGTAAAAATTGGCACGAGGCTTGCCAGATAAAAGCGCGACCCGGTACTCTGGGGCGATGTCCAACGTTTCGGCCAGCGAAACCGACTCGTATGAAACACAAAATTTTGCTGCTGCTCCTGAGCTTGGTCTGCGGTACCAGCCGGGCTGATTTCGCACTGCGTGATGGGGATACCGTGGTGTTTCTCGGGGATAGCATCACTGCCGCAGGCGGCTACGCCAAGATCGTGGAGCAGTACACGCTGCTGCGCTTCCCGGAACGCCGGATCCGTTTTATCAACGCGGGTCAAGGAGGGGATACGGCCTCGGGTAGTTTACAACGGCTGGAACGCGACGTGTTCAATCAGGGGGCGACGGTGGTAACCGTTGCCTTCGGCGTTAACGACATCGGCTGGGGCATGAAAGCGGATGCGGCGCACGAGCAAAAATATCTCGAAGCGATCCGCGCAATTGTGGAACAGTGTCAAGCGCGGCAGGTTCGGCCCTTCATCTGTTCAGCGGCCATTACGGACGAAGCCCCGGATCGGGCCGAGCAGGGCTTCCTGCAGAAAATGACGGATAAGGGGCTGGCTTTGGCCCAATCTTTGGGCGCCGACACAATTGATCTGCAACGCGGCATGCGCGAAATTCAACGCCGGATACTCGCCAGCAATGCGCGGGAATCCGATCCGAAGAAGCAGGTTCAGTTGCATGCGGCGGATCACGTTCATCTTACTGATTTGGGTCAAATGGCGCTGGCCTATGCTCTGCTCAAGGGTTTGGGCGCCCCGGCGGACGTATCCTCGGTCAGTTTGGACGCGGCCGAAGGCAAGGTGCTCACGGCCATTGGGTGTGCAATCTCGGAAGTCAAAAAACGCGAAGACGGCTTGGCGTTCACGCGCTTGGATCAAGGGTTGCCCCTCACCTTGGGGATTTTCAGCGGCTTTACCTACCGGGGAGTCCCTTTGGCCGACGGCCTTAATCGCTACTTGTTGACCGTCAAAAATCTGCCGCCGGGGGAGTATGAAATCCGCGCGGAAGAACGCTTGCTGGGCAAAGTGAACGCCCAACGCCTCGCGCAGGGACTGAATATTTCCACGATGACCGCTGATGCCTGGCAGTTGGGGGGGCCATGGGACGCGCAATCGTGCGCGGTCAAAGAGCTGGTCGAGGCGCGGGACCGCCTTTGGCGGAGTGGCGCTCTGCGGAAGCGTTACCTGAACGACCCGCAACAAGCCGAACTCGACCAACAAACCCAGAGGGTGGATGCGGCGTTGGTAGAGTTGCAACGGGCAACGGCGAAACCCAGTCCCTATCGGTTTGAAATTCGCGAGGCAACGGCCGCCGCGCTAGACCGCGCTTTCGATCAGCTCCAAAGCTATCACTGGGACCAGAGCCGGGCCGCGCTTCATCCGATTGATGAAGCCGTGGCCGCCCAATCTGCGGCCCCCGCACTGCACCCGCAACTGGAAGCACGCTTGATCGCCGTGTTGACCAACTCGGCATCGCGCGCCGCCAAGGATTACGCTTGTCGGCAATTAAGCCTGATTGGTACGGAAAAATCGGTGGCGGCTTTGTCAAAATTGCTGCCTGATCGGGATTTGACGCACCTGGCCCGCTACGCCTTGGAGCGCATCCCAGCCGAAGCGGCGGCCCTCGCCTTGCGTCAGGCGGTGGTTCAAACACGCGGGCCGACGCAAATCGGGATTATCAACTCGTTGGCGGCGTGCGGGGATGAAGGGGCGGCGGGCATTCTGATTGAATTACTTGCCAATGCCGATCAGGAGGTTATCGGAGCAGCCGTCAACGCCCTGGGCAAGATTGGCACCCTCAAAACCGCGGCTGCGTTGGAGCGTTTTCAAGGTACGTCTCCGGATTCACTGCGGCGGCAGGTGGGGATGGCGCGTTTGGCGGCGGCTCAAGGGCTTGCGCGGCGCGGTCAGCGCAGCGAAGCCGCTAAAGTTTTCCGCCAACTCTATACTCAAGAAACCTTCGATCCTCTGCGTGTGGGCGGCTTGCGCGGTCTCATCATGGCGGAGCCGACGCAAGCGACGGAACTGCTGATGGCCGCCTTAACCGAAGGGGATGGGCCGCTGCGCAAGCTGGCGGTGCGCTTGCTTGTCGAACGGCCAGCCGACTATCCGTTGGCTCCGTTCTTGGAGAAGCTGCCGACATTGCCGGCTTCTGAACAGGTCGCGTTATTGGAGGCGGTTCGCTTGCGCGGTGAACCTTCCGCGCGCGCAGCCGTCCGCAATGCCTGTGACAGTCGAGAGACGGAGGTGCGTTTGGCGGCGTTGCGGGCGATGGCCGCCGTTGGTAACGCGGAGGATGTCATATTCCTAGCGAAGGTCGCCGTCGGTGAGGCGCCGGAATGCGCAGCCGGCCGACTGGCGCTGGCCAGCATGCCCGGACCGGAGCCCGATCGCACGATCTTGGAACAGCTTCCTGGGGCGCAACCGTCGGTGCGGATCGAGTTGATACGAGCTCTGGCAGCTCGGGGAATCCGTGCGGGCGCCGCGCTGCTGCCGGACCAGTTGAGCCAGTCCAACGACGCGGTGCGTCAAGCGGCCCTCGAAGCGCTGGCGGTGCTGGGAGACGAACGGCAGGTGACGGCGGTCATTGATTTCATGAAAAGTACGGCGGAGCCGACTATGCAAAAAACCGCAATCACGGCCTTGGAAGCATTGGTCGGCCGGGCTGAGTCCCGCAGCGTAACGCCTCTATTGACTGGATTGACCGGCGCAAATGCCCCTGTCCGGATGATCCTCTTGGAACAACTCGGCCGGGTGGGCGGTCGCGAGGCATTGGCGGCTGTTTGCGCCGCGCTCAGCGACGAAGAACCAACGGTCCGAGAGGCGGCGGTGCGTATTCTGGCAAATTGGCCGGATGCCCATGCTCTGCCGGAACTCCTAAAAATTATGCAAAACGATCGTCAGCCGGGTCAGCGGACGGTGGCTTTCCAGGGCTACGTGCGGTTGTGCCGCGAGGCGTCACGACTTTCCGCAGACCAGCGGCTGGAGGGATTGGTTCAAGCCATGCAGTTGGCTCTTCGTGACGAGGACAAGATTCTGGTCATCTCCGCGTTAGCGGACGTTTCGAACCTTGAGGCCCTACGTGTGCTCGCTTCCTGCTTGGAGCAGGCGGCGTTGAAGGAAGCCGCCGGTGTGGCCGCTGCCAAGGTCGCCGCCAGTCTGGGACCGGAAGCAAGGGAAGAGGTCATCCCGATACTGCGGCGCGCTGCGAAGGTGTGTTCTCATGTCGAAACCCAGCGCCGGATTAACGAACTATTGACGAAGCTCAATGCCATTCCAGAATGACAAAAGCCGAGCGATTCAGTCCATGAAAAACGATGTAGGAGGAGCCTGATGAACCGCCCCCCAACCCGTGTTGCCTTCCCCCGTTTGCCCCAATCGGGACGATCCGGTTTAATCCGGCAATCGAAAACCCGGTCAGATGGTTTGACGCGTCGCGCCTTCCTGCGGTCGGTGTTGGGCGTGGTCGCGGCACCAAGTTTGGTGCCGGCCTCGGTCCTGGGGCGGGATGGACGTTTGGCGCCGAGCAACCGAATCGTGATGGGGGCTATTGGCATGGGCTTTGCATGGGATCTATTCCTCCGCCGAAGCGATACCCAATTTGTGGCTGTATGCGACGTCCAACGGGAGCGGCGACTCAAGGCCAAGAACGCCGTTGACGCGTATTATAGCCACCAAGATTGCCGGCATTACCGTGACTTCCGTGATCTGCTGGCCCGGCCGGAAATTGATGCGGTCTATATTGCCACACCGGATCATTGGCATGCCCTGATTACAATCGCCGCTGCCCGCGCCGGCAAACATGTCTATTGTCAGAAACCGTTGACCCGTACCATTGCCGAGGGGCGAGCGGTAGTGCAAGCGGTGCGTGCGCACAATATAGTCTTCCAACACGGCACGCAGCAGCGGCATGATCCCAAGATGCTCTTTGGCTGTGAATTGGTGCGCAATGGGTACATCGGCCAGCTCAAGCAGGTGAAGATCGGCAGTCCGCAGGGGCGGGTGTGCGGTCCCCAGCCGATCGAACCAGTGCCCGAGGGGGTGGACTGGGAGATGTGGCAGGGGCCGGCGCCTTGGGCGCCTTTCACCTCCTGCCGTATTCGCGCCCACGATTGGTATTTTTTCTCGGATTATTCAATCGGTTATATCGCGGGCTGGGGAGTGCATCATGCCGATAGCGCGCAGCAGGCTTGTGGCTTGGACGAGCCCACCGGGCCAATTACCGTGGATGCCCGCGGTGAGTTCCCCAAGGACGGCCCTTTCGATACACCTTATAAGTGGAACATGAACTATCATTTTGCGAACGGTGTCACTTGGCACTGGACGCACACGCCCTCTTGGGAGCCTTTGCCGAACTGGAACAATCCCACGCAACACCGCATGGGCATCCGCTTGGAGGGCTCGGAAGGTTGGGTCTTCATCTGGCGCAACTTGGTGGAGGCGCATCCGCAATCTCTTTTGAGCGTCAAGATTGGTCCGCGCGACAAAATCCGCCTGGTGGAGCCCGGGGGAGAGCCGATCCCCGATTTCATCCAATGCGTCCGTCAAGGACGGCGCACCTGCGCACCTGTTGAAGTGGCGCACCGTTCGACCACCCTTTGTTCGCTGGGCGCCATCTCCATGGATCTGCGGCGCCCGGTGGTTTGGGACCCGGCGAAGGAAGAATTTGTCAACGATGAACCGGCCAACCGGCTGCGCGCCCGCGCGATGCGTGAGCCGTGGACGATTTAAGAGACGATAAAATCGGCCGTTTTGAAAATGTACATCGCGAATTAACCACGCAAAAAACACGCTCAACACTCAACTGGATGTCACTATTTATGAATCGTCGAATGTTCATTAACCGTAGCGCGCAGGCCGTAGCGGCTCTGCCTTTACTAACTTCATTATCAACGTTTGGCGCGGCGCCGACTCCAGCCGGAAGCGCACCGCTGAGCGTCGCCGTCCTCACAGGGGGGCATCTCTTTGATGTGCCCAACTTCCACAAGTTGTTCCGCGGATTCTCCGATTTGGAGGTTTACATTCAGACGGTGGAAGATTTTGTCGCTACTCCAGAAGCGGTGCGCGACGAGTATGACGTGGTTGTGTTTTACCACATGCTGACTGAAGGCCCGGCGGAGGGCCGGTTTAAGACCGCCTTGGAGCATCTCGGCACCACCCGGCAGGGGCTGGTGCTATTGCATCACGCCATCTTGGCTTATCCCGCCTGGCCTTTCTGGTCCGAGTTGGTGGGTATTCCCAATCGCAAGTTTTGGTTTTATCATGATCAGCAGGTCAAGGTGCAGGTCGTTGATCCACAACATCCGATCACCCGGGGGTTGCAAGCCTGGGAGATGGTGGATGAAACCTACACTATGTCCGACGCTGGCGAGGGCAACGAAATCCTCCTCCGACTGGATCAGCCCAAGAGTATGAAGACCATCGGCTGGACCCGGCGCTTTAAGAATGCGCGGGTTTTTTGCCTGCAATCCGGCCACGATAACCAAACGTGGATGAATCCCAATTTTCGCGAGGTGTTACACCGGGGTATTTTATGGACGGCACATCGGCTGTAACCCGGCCCCGCAATCCGCGTTTGGGTTTAATTCTTTACCCGTGAAGGCTTGAGGTGTTTGTCAAAGAAGGCGTCTATCTCGCGGTCCACCTCCGGCCCCCAAAAGACGTGGCCGCCTCCTTTTACGATGGCCAAGGTTACCTCGACCCGGTTGCTTTGCAGCACCTCGTAAAGACGGACGGCTTGGTCCACCTCCACCAGCGGATCAGCATCCCCGTGCATGATCAAAAAAGGCGGGTCCGTCGGATCGGCATAAGTGATCGGGCTGGCCTTGATGACGAGATCCGGCCGTTCCTTGGGTAGTTCCCCCAGGAATTCTTGCATCAATTTCGGCACCTGTTGCTTGACCGCCGGGATACCTCCTTCAAAAGTTGATAGATCAGCGGGCCCGCTGAAATTGCAGACCGCCGCGACCCGGCTGGAGAAATGGGCGTTGCCCCCATCGCCTTCAAATGCCGCAACTCCGCCGGAAGTGCCAATCAACACCGCCAGATGGCCCCCGGCGGAAACGCCCCAAACACCGATACGCTTGGGATCAATGTGGTATTGACGGGCATGCGCGCGCAAAAAACGGATGGCCGCTTTGCAATCCTGTACTTGGGCGGGGAAATGGGCCTGATTGGAGTCCCGATATCCAATTGACGCGAGAACGTAATTGCGGCCCACCACCCGGGCCGGAAGAAATTGAAGACGGGAATCTTTGGCGACGTGCCAACCCCCGCCGTGTATCCAAATGAGAAGCGGATAACGCCCTTTAGCCTGACCCGGCAGGTACAGATCCAGAAATAACGGCCCTTGAGGTGTTCGGGTGAATTCGACATTGAGAATCCGTTTCGCATCGGTCGGCAGCTTGTCAATGGAAGGACCGTAGATCTCCCGGCTTTCCGGAGTTTGCGGGTCGGTAATTTCCACGCGGTGGGCCAAGGGTTGTGGCTCGGACGCATTCCCCCGGAACCAAAGGCCGTCGCGGGCGCACCCGGCAAATACCGTGATTGCCAGGAGCGAATTAAAAAGATATTTCATCGGATCGAAGTGTATGCAAACGCCATGCCCCGCGCAAATGCCAGCCTCGCGCTTGGTCTTCAATCAGGAAGTCAATGGGGCGATCGCAATGAACCCATGATGCTTGCCGAAGCCATACAGTCCGATGGTTGTGCGGGTTTTCGTTCCCAAACATTTTGGTTGGTTTCGTTACACCGTGCTGCGTTAGGGCGACGGAGATGTCCAAGCCAGGTGCTTGGCACCGAAATCGCAGACCAATCCGCACGGGGTAAAACAAAGAACGCAAGCGATTGATTGCCTCATGCGTAACATGACATCAGGAACAATCCGGAAACCACAACCCGTCGTGAGAAGCATACTATTTTGTCTGGGCTTGGGTTTCGCCGCCACCCCGGTCGCTCTTCCGGGGGCGCCGACCCATATTCCCGCCAATGATCCCAATATCCAGTACATCGGTCGGTTCGATCATTCGAATCCCGTCGTGGTCACGTTCGATTGGTCGTACAGTTGCATCAGTGCCCGGTTCCAAGGGACTTCTTGCGCGGTACAACTGGGCAACACCAGCAAGTTTTTTGAGGTGTACATTGACGGGGCCAGAGCGAGCCCGATTATCAGGACGAATCAGGGCGTGGAATCGTTGCCAGTGGCGGTGGGGTTGCCCGACGGCGTGCATACGGTGACGATCTATCGCCGGGACGAGGCGGGCAAGGGCGTGAACACGTTCCGAGGTTTCCTGCTCGACAGCGGCAAGTCCTTGGTGGCTCCGGAGGCCCGGCCTTTGCGGAAGGTCGGGTTCATTGGCGATTCGTTTACCTGCGGCTATGGCAATGAAGCTCCCTATGGTGGCAGCTTTTCCTACGCCACCGAAAATGCCGATCTCACTTACGCGGCCCGGATGGCCCGGCATTACAACGCGGATTGCATGATGATCGCGTGGTCTGGGAAAGGGATGGTGCGCAACTACGGTGCCGCCGGCCAGACGTCGCCCGATCCCCTGCCGTATTATTATTCAAGGATTTGTGGCACTGTCGCCGCCGATAATTACGCCTTTGCCTGGCAGCCCGACGTGGTGGTGGTTGCGCTCGGCATCAACGACTTCTCCACCAGTCCCAACCCGACGCCGGCGCAGTATTGCGGCGGGTACAGCAACTTCGTCCGCACGATTCGCGGTCATTATCCCAACGCGGACATCCTCTGCACTTACCTGTCCAGCATGGCGGGTGTCGCCAGCGGTTACATTCAGTCGGTTGTCAATTCGCTCGACGATCCCAAGGTGCATTTCGCCCGGGTTATTTACACGTTGGCGGCGCCAGCGGACCTGGGCGCCGCCGGGCATCCCAACGCCTTGGGACATACCAAGATCGCCAACGCTTTGATTCCGGTATTCAACAGTTTGCTGGGGACGAACTGGGGAAGCGCCCCGCATGGCACGCCGCTGGCATGGCTGAGAGCCCACGGATTCACCAACGACTTCGCCGCTGATTTGGGAAACGACGGACGACGCGCTTGCCCGAAGCGTGGCCGTGTGGGTTGTCGAGCGTTCCCGGATTGCTTTTAGAGTGGCGAGCTTGCAACGTCGGCGCTCGCGGTGAACTGGAACGCCCTCGTTGCAATCGGGCGTCGCGGTCTTTGCTTTTAGTCGCTCTGGCTGCCGCGACGGGCAGCGTGGAGATGCTGCGCATCTCCTGCCGCCGCTCGCAGCTAAAAGGAGAATCAGTTCCCGCTCGATGCTTGGGCGACGAGGGCGTTGACGACTTTCAAGACGTGCTCTTGCTGGCGGCGCGGCAGCTTGGCGACGGCTTCAAACGCCTCTTTGACTTTGCCCTTTGGCCCAGCCTTCGGCTTGGGCGCTTTGAAGTTCAGCAACTCGTCCATGCTCACGCCCAACGCCTCGGCGAGCTTGGGCAGGACTTCGCCGCGTGGCGGCTTCTCCCACTGCTCCCAAAACGAGATGTTCGACTGCGGCACGCCGAGCTTGTCGGCCAGTTGGTTCTGGCTCAGGCCCGCCGCCTTTCGCAGTTCGACCAGGTGGACGCCAAACTTGTGACTCATGCCCGGAGCGTAGCACGGGTCTTCCGGCAGCAGGATGGGAAGGAAGCTTTGCACTTGCATGGACAACAGAATACTGTTGTCTTGTGTCCAAGACAAACTGTATGTTGTTGCCCATGACATCACGCTTGACACCTTTTCCAGAACCCGGAGGACACAATGGCCTGGCGCATTCCTGAAGCGGACATCGAGCGCGTGAAGCGCAGCACCGACCTGCGGGCGCTGGTCCAGAGCCGGGGCATCGAGTTGAAGAAGCACGGCGTCAAGGACTGGATCGGGCGCTGCCCGTTCCACGCGGACAACGCGACACCCAACTTCATCGTCACGCCGGACAAGGGACTGTTCCACTGCATGGCGTGCGGCAAGGCGGGCAACGCCATCCAGTTCGTCGAGCAGCACGACGGCGTTTCCTTCCGCCATGCGTTCGAGGTGCTGGCGCACGGCCAAACCGCCGCGTTCGCGGCGCAACCGCTGACGAAGCAAAGCACCGTTCCCCGTTTGCCGTGTCCGCTCGATGCGGCGGCGGATGACGCCACGTTGTTGCGCCAGGTGACGGTTTACTATCACGAACGGCTCAAGCAGTCGGCATCGGCGCGGGCGTATCTGGCTTCGCGTGGACTCGACAGCGACGAGTTGATGGACCGCTTTCAACTCGGCTTCGCCGACCGGACGCTGGGCCTGCGCCTGCCGATGAAGAACCGCAACGAGGGCGAGACGTTGCGGACGCGGCTGGCGCAGCTTGGCTTGTGGCGCGAGAGCGGCCACGAGCACTTCAACGGCTGTATCACCGTGCCGCTCTTTGATGAAGCCGGGAACGTCGTCAGCTTCTACGGGCGGCGCGTGTCGCGTCCGGCGGCAACGCGCGGCGAGTTCAAGCATCTCTATCCGCCCGGGCCGCATCGCGGCCTCTTGAACCGCGAGGCGTTGAAGGGTGACGAAATCATCCTGTGCGAAGCGGTGTTCGACGCGCTGACGTTCTGCGCGAACGGCTTTCCGAACACGACCTGTCTGTTTGGAACGGAAGGCTTCACCGATGAACTGTGGGAAGCGTTGCGCCAGGTGCGGCGCGTTCGCATCGCTTACGACGCCGACGACGCCGGCGAGCGCGCGGCGCAGCGCGACGCGGAGCGGTTCAAGGCGCACGGCGTGGAAGTCTTCCGTGTGAAGTTCCCGCACGGCATAGACGCCAACGAATACGCGCAGAAGGTCAAACCCGCCGACAAATCGCTGGCGTTGCTTCTGAACTCGGCCGCCTGGCTTGGCACTGGCGCACGGCCACCAACGCAAACCAAGCCTGCGGCTTCGCCGCCGACCGAACCACTCAAGCACGTTGCGATGGTCGTGGATGAACTCACCGGCGAGCCGTTGCCCATCGTGGACAAGGAGTCGCTGGAAACGGGCGTCGGCTGGTCGCCGTCGCCGTTCGTTCCCGCTCCTTACGCGGAAGTCGTCGCGCAGGCTTCTTCTCTTTTAGCTGCTTCTGTTAGCCGCTTAAAACCGGACGCGGCTAAAGAGGAGAAGCCACCAACGCCCACTTCACCGACACTTGAACAGCGCGGCGACGCTTGGTTCATGGAAATCGAAGGCCGCGAGTATCGCGTCGCCGGTCTGGAAAAGACACTCGGCACGGATGCGTTGAAAGTCGCGTTGCGACTTCGCGCCGGTGAACGCTTCCACCTGGACTCGGTGGATCTGTGCCGCGACGCGGAGCGCCGGCGCTTCATCGAACGCGCGGCGGAAGAAACCGGCCTGTTGCCGGACTTGCTCAAGCGCGACGTTGCGCGCCTGTTGCTCGCCGTCGAGCAGGCGCAGGCGGAACTGGCGAAGCCAGCGGAGCACGTCGCGGCGGCGGTGACGCTCACGCCGGAGGAACGCGACGCGGCGTTGACCTGGTTGCGCGAGCCGAATCTCATCGCCCGCTTGCGCGAGGCGTTCCACCAGGCGGGCATCATCGGCGAGGAAAGCAACACGCTCGTTGCCTATCTCGCGGGCGTGTCGCGCAAACTCGAAAGGCCGCTGGCCATCATCATCCAGAGCGCGAGCGCGGCGGGCAAAACCACGCTCATGGACGCGGTGCTCTCGTTCTTCCCGGAGGAGGAGCGCGTCAAATACTCCGCCATGACGGGGCAGAGTCTCTACTACCTGGGCGAGACGAATCTGAAACACAAAATCCTCGCCGTCGTCGAGGAAGCCGGCGCGGAGCGCGCCAGCTACGCGCTCAAGCTCCTGCAAAGCGAAGGCGAACTCACCATCGCCAGCACCGGCAAAGACCCCACGACCGGCAAGATGGTGACGCAGGAATATCACGTCGAAGGCCCGGTGATGATCTTCCTGACGACGACGGCCATTGACCTGGACGAGGAGTTGCAAAACCGCTGCCTGACGCTGGCGGTGGACGAGAGCGCGGCGCAGACCGAGCGCATTCATCGCGTGCAGCGCGAGCGCCGCACGCTGGCGGGCCTGCTCGCGCACGAGCAGCGCAAAGACCTGCTGAAGAATCTGCGCAACGCGCAGCGTTTGCTCGCGCCGCTGGCCGTTGTGAACCCGTTCGCGCCGGCGCTCACGTTCGCCACCGCGCGCACGCGCAACCGGCGCGACCACGAGAAATATCTCACGCTCATTGACGCCATCGCGCTCCTGCACCAGCACCAGCGTCAACGCGGCCAGCACCTGGTCAACGGCCGCGTCGTGGAGTTCGTGGAAGTCACGCTCGATGACATCGCCCTGGCGAACGAGCTCGCGCCCGAAGTGCTCGGACGTTCGCTCGATGAGTTGCCGCCGCAGACGCGCCGCTTGCTCGGCTTCATCCGCGAGCTGATGAAAGCGAAGCGCCAGCCACGCGGCGCGAAGGCCGCTTCCACTTTTAGCCGCAAAGAACTGCGCGACCTCTGCGGCTGGAGTCTCACGCAAGTCAGCGTGCATCTCGAAAGACTCGTCGCGCTCGAATACCTTGCGCTGCGTCACGGACGACTCGGCAGCGCGTTCGTTTACGAAATCCTCTTTGACCTGGACGCGCCCGAAGCCGTCGCCCACGTCGGCTTGATGGAAGTCGCGTGCTTGCGCACGGCCACCGCGCACCACGACTACACCGCGAAGCTCACGGCTTTTTCGGGTGGGGTGTCGGGCGGAAACGGGCGGGTAACGGGGGGTGTCGAAACCACCCCGACACCCGTTTGCGCCAATGCTGACAGGGATTTGGTGAACACCTGACGGGGTAACGGGTTTGCAAATCAGGAAGCTCGCTTCAAACACTGCATCGTAATCATGGCCGCACCCAAAGGAATCAAAGCTGTCGAGTGGTTGAGCCGGCGCGCGAAAGCGCAACGCGGCGGCAACGACGCCAAGCCGGACAGCTTTGACCGTTCCGCGCCCGACGCGCTCGCCCTCTGGCGCGACGCCTACCTTGACCAGTTGCGCGCCCGCAACTACGCCGAAGGCACGCTCGAAGGCCGGCGCGACGCGTTGAAAGTCTTCCTCGCGTGGGCGAGCGAGCGCGACCTGAAACACGCCGCGCACATCACGCGCCCCATCCTCGAAGCCTATCAGCGCGCCCTCTGGCGCAGCACCAAGGCCAATGGCCAGCGCCTCGGCTGGAGCACGCAACGCACGCGCCTGGGTGTGCTCAAAGACTTCTTCCGCTGGCTGACGAAACAGAACGTCATCCTGCACAACCCGGCCAGCGAGCTTGAACTGCCGCGCATGGAAAAGCGCCTGCCCACCGCCGCGCTCACGCTCACCCAGGTCGAGGCGTTGCTCGCCGTGCCGAACGTCACCGATCCGCTCGGCGTGCGCGATCGCGCGATGCTCGAACTCTTTTACAGTTGCGGCCTGCGCCGCGCCGAACTGTGCCGCCTCGAACTCACCGACCTGAACCCCGAACGGCGCACGCTCACCATCCGGCGGGGCAAAGGGAAGAAAGACCGCGTCGTGCCCGTCGGCGCGCGCGCCGTCGCCTGGCTCGAACGCTATCTCAAGGAAGTGCGCCCGCGCCTCTCGCTGGACACGCGCACGCCGGCGTTGTTCCTCACCGGCTACGGCGACGCCTTCAACCCCGACGTGCTCTCGCGCATGACCGCCGACTGGATGAAGGCCACGGGCCTCAAAGGCAGTTGCCATCTGCTGCGTCACACCTGCGCGACGCACATGCTCGAAGGCGGCGCGGACATCCGTTACATCCAGCAGTTGCTCGGACACGAGAAACTGGAGACGACCGCCATTTACACCGAAGTCACCATCCGCCAGTTGCAGGAAGTCCACGCCCGCTGCCATCCGGCAGCGCGGCCAGTCGAACCCGAAAAACCGCTTCCGCCCGGCGCGCCGATTGAGTAATCTTCCGGCGTGGTTCAAAGCTGCTTTCCATCCTTAGCTGCTTCGCCGCTGTCAGCGGCTTCACGCGGCGCGCTCGCGCCGACGTGGACGACCTCCCCTCGAAAAACACGCGCCCGGAGTTTTTGCCGCACCCCATCGGGTCGCTTGTCACGGCGAGCGCGAGTTCGCCCAATGTTCACGCCCGGTTCGCGAGGTTGTGGCTACAGCACCGCATCGGGTCGGGCTAAATGGCTGAGCCGCGATCCGATTGAGGAGCATGCATTCACCCGGTTCATGTATTCCCGCGCGGCAAAAGCAGGCAAGTCCGGCAACGACTACCACTTCTTGCAGAATGCGCCCGTTGCCTCGGTTGACGCGCTGGGGCTATTTCAGTTCGATGGCAGTTGTAGGCCGGACTATATAGTGGAATTGAAGAACAAAACCGCACACCGGTGTCAGTTGGCAAGAAAGGCGAAGTGCTACAGGTGCCTGGATACCTTCAAGCAGTGGGCGATGCGGCAAGCGTGTGACAGCGCGGATGGTGCAGGCCCGAAAGTGAAATGTGAAACGGCGGCTAACAATCGGTGTAATGATCGGGCGTTGGGTGAAAACCGGCATGGCTGGACTGATCCCAACGACGGAACCATTCACATCTGCATGAATTCCAGCGATGTCGGCTGTGGGATGCTCCATGAGCTTGCGCACGCGGTTGGAGGGGTGGGGTCTGACGCCGTGAAGGGGCGGAACGAGAAAGCGTATGCGATCACCCAGTGCGCGGGCTGTAAGATACCCGAAGGTCGGGGCCAGATTGATCACCCGGGCTACCCACGACAGGATCCAAAGAGTCCGTAATCGCAATGGGGAGGCATCCATGCGCATGATCCGATGGGGCTCTACTTTCACGGCGGCTGCGATGGTGGTCTGGGTGGTGGTGGCGACGGCCTGCCGAGAGGGGCCGGGGTGCTACGCACCGCCGCCGGAATACACAACCAATGACTTCGCAGACGAGTGGATCGGCTTTACGGACAAGGAGGGAACCGACGAAGTCTTTCGCCTGGTGCTGCAGGTCGACGGCACGGGAATGTTGGTAGAGGCGGGCTACGGGGTCTATCGGTACGCAATCACCGACTGGAAGTTGACCTCGAATATCTGGTTGCGCTGTGAGTTCGAACGCTCAACAAATCGCGCCGCTCCTCTGAAGATGGCCTGCCGGGCGGGGAAGCGCAGTTTGCGGGCAGTGCTGGACAACGGGGAGGGAGGTTGGCAGCACCACATCATCTTCATGCGTGCGAAGGAACTGGAGCGGTTGTACGAAGGCGCAACGGCCCCCGTGCAAGAGGCCACGCAGCAACTTGCGAGATGACCGCCATGGCGAGCGTGGGAAGGACGTGTAGTTGGAGAGCCTAGATGAGCCTTATGAAAACGAGACAAATCATGGTGTTGACGGTGCTGCTTGGGCTGTGGGCCGCGCCGGACGGTCTGACTTTTTACAATCCGGAAACCGGTCGCTGGCCAAATAGAGACCCCATCAGGGAACTCGGTTTTGAAGCACTTCGCGCCCACTACGCGCGCAAAGGGAAACCGACTCGGGGAGACGGGGACAACCTCTACAAGTTTGTTGAGAATAATCCTATATCCAAGTGGGACTACCTCGGCCTAGCAGGCTGTTGAAAAACGGGTATTTTTGCATTCGGCATCATTTTGATGATTCGATTGTGCCTGGCGACGTGTGATTGTTCCCGGATTTTCGCCCGGGCGCGTCCCCAAGCGCACCGTGGGCACCGGCGTCTCGCCGCGATCGGGGCGGTTTGACCGCCATTCCGCCCGCACGGCGCCGTTCACCCCGCCGCCGCTAGTTCCAGCCGCGCGATCCGCAGCACATTGTAAGTCCCGGCGACGAAGTAGCCCCACGCTTGCGTCCGTTCTCGGCCCCGATAGCGACTGCGCCGCAGTCCACCCACCGTCTTGATCCAGCCGAAGATTTCCTCCACCCGCTGGCGGATCCGCTGGCGGATCCGGTAACTTTCCCTCGCCGTAGTGCGGCCATCCAGCCCCGCGACGCTCACGCCGTCCTTGCAGGCGACGTGCGGCGCCATGTTTTCCTCCCGGCAACCGGCCACCAAATCTTTGCGATGATAGCCCTTGTCCGCGCCCAGCGTTTTGACCCGCACGCCTGCATGCAGCGTTTGGTGGGCTTGGACTTGTTGCAGCGCCACGACCGGCTCCGGCTCGGCAAGGGGATCATGGATCGTGAAGTCGGCGCACAGACCGTTCCGGTTTTCCATCAAAATGTGACCGCCAAAGCACAGCTTCGCCTCTTGGCCGTTGGCTTTGCGATAGAGCACGCTTTCCGGATCGGTGGTGCTTTGGTGCGTGTCGTTGCGCCGCTTTTCCCCACGGAAGTGGATCGTGAGATTGCCGGGGTCTTCGTCCTTGGCCGCCTGGACTTTCTGGGCGTCTGCGCCGTCCTTGCGGACGAAGCTCTTCAGGCTGGCCCACGATTCGATGAGCGTGCCATCGGCGGTGAAGTGGTCGTCGCTGGTCCAGCCGGCCTGGCGGGAGAGGGCATACACTTCGGCGAAGAAGAGTTTGGCGACGTCGGCGGAAAGGACACGCTCGTAATTCTTGGCGAAGACACTGTGGTCAAAGCTGCCTTCACTGAATTCGCGGTCGAGGAACCACAGCCAGAGCAGATTGTAACCGAGTTGCTCGCAGAAGAGCCGTTCGCTGCGCACGCTGTAGAGCGCGGTCAACACGCGCGCCTTGAGCAGTTGTTCAGGCGGGATGCTCGGACGACCGCCCGCCTGGTAAAGATCATCGAAAAGCGGCGAAAGCTTCTGGAGCACCGCATCGACGTGCCGCTTGATACGGCGCAACGGATGATCGGCAGGAACCGAGGCGTTAAGGTTGATGACGGTGAGGAAGTCCGGTTGAGCTTGCGGTTTGCCGCGCATGGGTTTTAGACGCACTTCAACGCGTCATGTTCAAAAAAGCGTGAGGCTTTTTCAACAACCTGCTAGATAGTCCTGGCTGCGATTTCCCAGCAACTGGACTTCCCTGCATTTTGCCCGGCGCAGCAGACTGCTACCTCCGTTGCTGCGCGCAACACGACACGTGTTTTTACGACAACGGCTGCAAGGCTGGCTCATCTTGGGCGCAAATACTCTGCCCAACCAAATGTGGGGAGTGCGCACGCCAAGTCGTTGGATGTTTTGTCAACTGCCTTCTTGGCGGAGACGGGCCGGGCAATCCCCCCTATTACTGTGCGGCTCGCGACACCTATTATTACAATTGGGACGACATTCCAGCGGATTGCTGGGAGTCAGGCATGAAGCCTAAAAAACCGGACTGCTATCCCTAAGCGCCGGTCCGCAACGGAGAAATACATATGGAACGTGCAATTACGGCATCGGTCTTTCCGCAAGCAAAAGCAACGGCGAGAATCGTTCTCTGCTGCCTTTTCGCAATCACCGTGAATTCCTGCATCGCAGCCGGGCCTTATCCCGAACCGCTTTCCACGGCCAAGGATATTCGGACTGCAGAACCGACGCTTGATTACATTGACATCAGAGATCTTCCCTTGGCGGGCTTTCCGCTTCTTGCAAAGCTTCAAAGCCTGAAACGAGTGCGGTTTTACAACCGTGAAGGAAAGGCGCTTCGGACATTTTAGTGGGTAAGGGTGGTTGAGTTGGCGGGAAAAAATGCTTTGAGGGTGCAGCGGGAGGTGAGGTTTTGGCATGGAGCAACGGCGCGGGCGGCAGTGGGCGCAACCGCTTCGCGCCGGACTCCACTCCGCTTCGCTGCGTTGCGCCGGGCCGGAGTCTTGGGGAAAGCTGGCGGGGCGTCCGGGTTTGCGGCAGGCTGGCAGGATGAACGCTCTGGACAATGAACTGCAACGACACTACGGACTGCTGCTGGGGATTCAGTCTCCCTGGCAGGTGAAGGACGTGAAACTGGAACTGGAACAGAAGCAGGTGG
>Ga0255344_1002960_pt1 | contig 19392 bp, 28 predicted proteins | sample wastewater_treat_5_FD_192414 | JGI IMG/M metagenome (GOLD analysis project Ga0255344, IMG submission 192414) | Wastewater microbial communities from Lulu Island WWTP, Vancouver, Canada - plant18 | ecosystem: Engineered > WWTP > Wastewater > Unclassified | place: Canada: Vancouver, British... | reverse complement strand
GTGTTGTGTCAGCTCTTACACTTCAACCTTAAAACTTAAACATTATGTACAAAGAAGAAATTAATAAGAAGTATCAAAAGATACACGAGTTCAGGTCTCTATTAAACCGAACCGATTATGCTGATCATCGACAAGATGATGAGCCAGATAAACCTATGTCTGAAGAAATAAAGGCGGCGAGAATAAATGCAAGGGAGCAGATTAATACACTTGAATCAGAAATTGCAGATTTGGAATTACTCGAGCAAGAATATTTAAAAACAATTGACGGGATAGAATTATAATGAAAAGGTACTTTATATCGGGGTATAATTACATTCAGGATATAGTCCTTGAGGCAGGTACATATACTTTTTGGGCATATATAAAAAGCAACTTCGGAAATACTTTCACATTTGCACTTGCAAATGAGGAAGGTGAATGGGAAGTGTTCGATGTTGATGTACAACAAGGTCAATGGACAAAAGCATACGAAGTATTCACCATAAAAGAAAGAAAAATTAAGTTAAGCCTGATATATAGATATTTTGACTCGGAACATCCTGTTTACGTTTTAAAGCCACAATTGATCAAAGGAAATATCCCATCTGATGCAGGATCAAGTCCTTTTGATATTGATAAGGTTACAGACGACCTGCACGATGCAATAGGAGGAATAGAAGACTTTACAAATGAAGAGTTTGCCGACAGGGTTTTAAGTTATGGCGAAAGAGTTTCGTTGAGGAGAGATTTGGAGGCCGTAGAAGTTATCTTTCAAAGTTTGAAGGGCAGCTATGAAAAATTACTTATTAATCCGTTTGTAAATGTACTTGTCCTGGCCGATTTAACCGCAAAATACAACGCTGTTTCATCCGCCAAAGATCAGTTATTTACAACGATTAATACAATTATAGATGGCAATAATATCGTTACTCCAGAAGAAATAGTAGTACTCGAAGAAGAGTTAAAGAACAACATTGAAGAAATTGTAGAACTTTAAAGCAATAAACAAGATGAAAGGTATAGACAAAATTTATCATTTAGTAGCAGGTTTTTGATTGCCTTAATATTTGGCTTAATAAACCATGTGATAGATTTTAAAGAATAAAAAGTATTATGTTTTTAATTTTATTTAACTAAAAATATTTGGATAATTCATTTATTAAATATACCTTTGTATTATTAATTTTTAGAAAACATGTAAAAATAAAACTTTATGACAAGAGATCAAGCATATGCTTTGTATACAGTGTTATTAGAAGCACAATCTAATAAACTAGAAAAGGAGATACTTAAAAAGTATGTATTACTTAAACTAGATCTACATAAGATTAAAGTAGAGGTAGATGAGGCAAGGGAGAGGATTTCAGAGGATACTAAAACAGAAGATGAGCAAGCTTGGAACAAGCGATTCATGGAAGTCTTTCAAGAATGGTTAGGAGAACCCGCTAACGTGAAAGCAGATATCTTTAGTATTGAAGAATTAGTAGAGTTTATTCAAGCTAATAAATTTAATGGTGGTCAAGAAGATTTTGTAATGCGACATCTTCTCAAGAAAGATGATAATACAGAATAGGTTGTTGAATAAAAATAGTCATAATTAAGGTTTTAATAATTGGTTGGTTGGTAGGATAGTTTAATTGGTAGAACTCTGGATTTGTACCCCAGGAGTCTTGGTTCGATCCCAAGTCTTACCTCATTGAGGGTTAGCTTAGTTGGTGGAGCATCTGACTGATATTCAGAAGGTCATTGGTTCAAGTCCAATACCCTCAACTGTGTCTATAGCTTAAATGGTTAGAGCGTGGGATTGTGGTTCCCAATGTATGAGTTCGATTCTCATTAGACACCTAGTATTAATTTAATAATAAAATTTTATAGGAGAATTAATATCCTCAAAATTGCGGATTGGAGAAGTGGTATCTCACCAGGCTCATAACCTGGAGATCACAGGTTCGAATCCTGTATCCGCAACACAAGGTGTTATACTAAAAACAATGTTTTCATATATTATGTATGATACATGGTATTGAACACCTTGAACATACGTCCATAGTGTAATTGGTAACACACCTGACTTCAACTCAGGACAATGGGGGTTCGAATCCTTCTGGGCGTGCTTATAAGACCTCATAGCTCAGTTAATTAGAGCACCAGATTTTTAATTTGGGAGTCCTTGGTTTGAATCCAAGTGGGGTCACTTTAAATTGAAATTAAATAATTAATACACGCTTAGGGGATTTAGCTCAATGGTAGAGCACTACGCTGTTAACGTATAGGCTATTGGTTCAAGTCCAGTAATCCCCGCAACTATATAAAATTGGAGCTTGTGGTGTAATGGTAGCATATCTGACTGTCGATCAGAAGGCTGGAGTTCAAATCTCCCAGGTTCCGCAATTATTTACTTTAAAAATTGGGAGAATATATGGAAGACAACGTTATTTACAGGGTTAATGTTAAAAAGATGACCCTTGAAAACTATATCAAACTATACAATGAAGTTTTCTACCCTAAGAATTATCCCTATCATCTTAGAGTAGGGCTAAGAGGAGAACCTAATAGGGTTAGTATGATTCTTCAAATAGGAGAACCTATAGAAACATCTGATGAGTTTGATATTGATGAACCTACACTTTATAAATTTCACGATGTTTTAACAGTGTATGGGGATACTGATGAAGAGGTTATAAATGCTTTTAATAGGATTGAATTATCTGATAATGTCAAAGAAGCATTTCAAAAAATATGGGATAAATAATATGAAAGATTTTAGTAAAGAAGCTAAGAAAATAGCAGCAGATTATTGACATACAAATGATTTATCTCCATATCTACCCAATAAAGATAAAGAAGAATATAATAGAGAACCAGTATATTGGTGTGCTACATGTAAATCATTAATGATAATCAATTTTGAATCTGAGTTAGATACTGAAATAGAATGTTATTGTGGTAAATGTGGCAGTACTGAAATAGTTAAAGGTTCTATACAAGAATGGGAGAATTTAATTAATAAACAAAATAATTAATATGGAAGATAATAAATCAAAAGTAGTGGAAATGAATCCAAAAGCCTCTGGTGAGGAGGTAAAACAAGATAATAAATTATCTTATGAAGAATTAGTAAATGTAGCTAATCAGTTACAAATACAGAATCGTCAAATGCAACAGCGGTTGTATCAATTGATGGAAGAACATTCTGTTATTAGAATGAACTTCTTATTCGAAATTGTTAAGAATTCTAACATGTTTCAAAAAGATACTGTAGAGGAAGCTATTAAAGAGATTGAGGAAAGTCTATTCTCCTCTTATAAGGAACCTGAGGACAAAATTTTAGAATAATATGAGAGGGAAACGATGAATAAATCAGTTACTAAAATACCATGCAACCTAACATCTTTTTTTATGTATTGGTTAATGTTTACATCTCCTATGCATAAGATGTCTACTAAGGATATGGAAATATTATCTTATATACTAAAGAAAAGATATGAACTGAGCAAAATTATCGTGGATGATTCTAAGATAGATACTTTTCTTTTCTCCAGTGAAATAAGAGATGAAATTGTTGAAGAGCATGGTATTACAAAAAACTCTTTACAAGTGGCTTTAAGTCATTTTAGAAAAATAGGTGTTTTATTAGAAAATGATCAATTAAATAAAAGGTTTATTCCCAACCTATCTCCAGGAGCAAATAGGTTTGATTTAATGATTTTATTTGATATACAAGATGTTAAAGAAAAGAGTTAAAGACATAGTTATAAAAGCTGCTAAGGAATTAAATCTTCCTGTAGATAAGGCTTTAGAAGCGTATAAAAGCTATTGGTTATTTGTTAAGGAGAAGATTGAGAACATGCCTTTAGAAGGTGTTACAGAGGAAGATTTTAATAATATCAGATCTTCTATCAATGTTATAGGATTGGGAAAATTCTCTACCTCGTATAAACGTATCCAAAATATAAATAAAAAGAAAGAAATTACTAATGAAAGAATTAAAAATAAAAAAAGGAATTCCACTACTTAATTATGTTATATTAACAGCAGATAGGTATACTATTGACGAACTAGCAGATATGTATGGTGGCATTGTACCAGCAGGTATGACAGATCAACTTAAACCTCACCAAAAGATTATTAGCATATCTCCTAGAAGTAGCATGGCTAATATTTTAGAGCCAGATATGTTAGTACTTATTAACATTGATAGGTATGGGAGATCAATGCAAAAGAAAAACTCCATCAAATCATCTATGGATGAACACTATGATAATCATGTTGTTTATGATGTTCCTGTAATAGAGTTAGATGGTAAGGAGTGTTTAAAACTGGGAGATAATGATATTGAATTCATTATCGAAGAGTACGAGTTTGTAAATAGTAAAAAAACTTCTAAAATAGAAGTCCCAGATCAAAAAATACTGGTGAATAAAAATCCAAATATTTTACTTAATTAATAATGTATAGTCCTGCTACTGCTAAAGGTGGTAGGACTTTTTTATTATATATAGATATGCACTTAATAAAATGAGAAAACAATAAGATTGTAATAGCCCCAGAAGCTTATGCTATAAAGGCTTTCAGAGATATATGGGATTCTGATAAATCTGATACTAAAGAGAGAGCTATATTACTACTAGGAACATTATATTTCATGTATCATCCTGGTAGTGATTTTAACTTTGAAATAGATGAAGAGACTAGGTTAGAGAATGTGAAAGAACAAACTGGGTTACCCCCTGATTGGGAGCCAGACACACTCTTTAAGAATGCAATTCCTGTATATAAATATCTAACTAATACTACCTCTTCAATTACTCTTAACGAAAATAAAAGGCTTTTAGCAAGGATTAGTCAATACTTAGATGAGGTCGAAATTAATGATAAGAATCTTGCTGCACTTACCAAATCAATTAGTGAAAGAACGGCTTTATCTTTAGAGATTAATAAAGCCGAGAGGGAGATTTATAAAGACGTGGAAGAACATTCTGCAAAAATGAGAGGTAAAGGAACCAAGACAATTGGGGATGACGGTTTAGCACATTTATTTAATACGGAATAGTATGGTTAATTTTAATAATATTATAGAATCCTATAATACTTACAGGGGAACTAATTATGTGGCTGTAAAGACTTCTAAACCTACCAGTAACCCCTTTGCAAAAGGGCAATTAGAGTATAAAATAAAGATAATAGATTCTATTACAGGTGATGAAGTATGTACTGCTTCCCAATTTATGTACACCTCTGAAAATATACCACAAGATGTTTGGTGGCCATTATATAAAGAAGTATTAAAATTTTTATTTACAAATGAAGGAATTTAATGAATTTCAAACCCCATTAACTGAATCTTTAATAGAATCCTTACCCAAGGAAGTAGTTGATGAGTTTTGAGAATATGTTAATACCGTACCTTTTATACAAAGACTTATATCTCCTGACAGGAAAAGAGCCAAGGATTTACCAAGAGATGAGGAAGGTAAGATTATAGTAGATCTCTCTAATCCTCATATTCTTGAAGATATGGATTACTTTAGAGAGACTGCTATACATTATCAAAAATACAAATGTTTCACTAAATTAAGGGTTAATACACACCCACAATCTGAATATATGAAGTGATTCAAGAGGGAGATTTGAAGAATATGGCATGGTATGGTGAGACCTTCTGATGGTGAATGAATCACTGGAGATATGTACTTTTATTTAAATTACTTCCCAATTATTCAAACTAAGATTATTAAGAAGGGTAAGGCTAGATATGGGGAAAGAACTGTAGATCTTCCCGAAGTTTGGGAGGGGGTTTATTGGAGATTTCATTATTGGGAACAAGCTAAAAAGGGAGGTCTTTATAATGATTTTGAAGGTAATCAACATGCTGTTGAGATTGCAAGGCGTGGAGCTAGCAAAAGCTATAGTGTTGGCTCTAAGATAGTTAAGAACTTTGTTTTAGGGATAGATGAACATACTAACACTAAAGTAAAGTCTTTAATAGCAGCTTATAATAAAGAATATCTCGTTAAAGATGGTACTCTTAATAAAGTAATTGATGGTATAAATTTCTTAGCAAATAATACACAATTTCCATCTAGAAAAATTAAAAACTCTCTATCTGAAATGCAGTGGATAGCAGGGTGAATTGATGAAGATAACCTCCCCAAAGGTTCTGAAAACGAGATGCTTGGAATCTCTATATCTGATGATCCAGATAAAATTCGTGGAAAACGATCAAACTATGTCTTTTTTGAAGAATATGCAGTTTTTCCTAAGTTCCTGGATACCTGGCAAGTAGCCCTCCCTAACGTGCAAGAAGGTAGCATTGCCTTTGGGCAGAATATAGGTATTGCAACTGGGGGATCAGAGGGTAGTGATTTCATGGGGGCTTTAGAAATGATTCAATACCCAAGAGGATATAATGTTTATGCTCTACCTAATGTTTATGATAAAAATTCTTCTGGAAAGAGAGACACCCTATTTTTCTTTCCAGGATATATAAATGTTAAAGGTTTTTATAATAAAGATGGTGTGAGTGATGTTGTAGGAGCTATGATTGAAGAACTTAAATTTAGGTATAACTTAAAATATAATTCTTCAGATCCTATACAATTGTCCAGACGTAAGGCTGAGACTGCTTTTACAATACAAGATGCTATCATGAAAACTGATAGTACTATATATCCTGTTGCTGATTTGAATGATCAAATCAATTGGTTAGATAATAATCCCGCTGAAACTCAAAAATTATATGTTGGTAAATTAGTATTAAGAGATGGGGAGGTTGAATGGAAACCTGATCCTGAAGCTCAACCTATTAACCATTTCCCACATAAGGATAACAAGTTAAGGGGGGCTGTTGTTATTAAGGAGCACCCTATCAAAGGATCTGATGGTAAAGTTCCATGAGGTAGATATATTTCAGGAGCAGACACTATAGATACAGATGGTGCGGAGACTCTTTCTTTATTTTCATGTTATGTTCTAGACTTGTGGACTGATGAAATAGTTGCTGAATATACTGGGAGAGAAGAGTTGACAGATGATTCTTTTGAGATTTATAGATTACTTTTAATGTACTATAATGCTGAAGGTAATTACGAGAATAATAAAAAGGGGTTGTTTTCACACTTCTCTAAATTTAATTCACTGCACTTACTTGCTGATACTCTAGAATTCTTACGTGAGAAAGACCCGCAAAGACAACGTATTGGTAATGCTACTAAAGGAACTCCAAGTTCTGTACCTATTAAAAATATGGGTAGGAGAATGATTAGGGATTTCTTGCTCAAACCTTATGATGATATTAAGATAGAGGTAGTAGATGGGGTAGAGACTGAGGTTAAAACCACTGAAAGATCTTTAAAGAAAATTAGATTTAGGGCGTTACTTCAAGAGTTGGCTACTTATAATACGGATGGTAACTTTGATAGGCATGATGCTTTATTAATGTTAATGCTTATTAGGGAGGATAAACTTAGATTACTTGGAGATGACTCTTGGGAGAATAGGTATGAGAGAGATAAAGACTACCTTGGTGATGATCCATTTTTTAACTCTAATTATGAGGGAAAGGATGATAATAAACAATTTTTAGAAACTATGAAGAGGTTAGGAATATCAGTTTAGTTATAAAATTGAGGAAAATATATTATGAATATCATAATACTATTGCACAATTTAAATTAAATTTTTAACTTTGCCTGATAAAATACTTTTATAAATATGAATAACTTTAATGGCTTACCCCCTGGTAAAATATCTTGGAAGAAAAAGAACCAGGAGTGGCGACAAAAACATGTAGATTGGGCTGAGAATTATATATGAAGTTATGATTCAAGGGTACGTAAACCATTGAAGAATAAAATAATTAATTCTAATTTGGTAAGTGGTATCTTGGATTTAGAAGATCTCAGGATGCTAATAAATCCTTATAACCAGAATTCCTCTGCCATACCTGATAATATACAACATTATCCTATACTTAATTCTAAACTGAATGTTCTTGCGGGAGAAGAAGCTAAACGTAGGTTTGATTTCAAGTTAGTAGTTACCAACCCAGATGCTATTTCTGAGATTGAAACTAATCGTAAGAACAATTGGATGAAGGATCTTTCTATGTGGGCTACAGAAAACTCTCAAAATGAGGAAGAAGCTATTAGAGACCTAGAAAAGATTACTAAATACAATAAATATGAATGGCAGGATATAAGGGAAATACGTGGTAATGAAGTGTTAAATCATTACATAAAAGAGTTATCCCTACCACTCAAATTCAATAAAGGTTTCTACAATGCTATGTGGGCAGGAGAAGAAGCCTATCAATGTGATATTGTAGGTGGTGAACCTGTAGTAGAAGTGATCAATCCTAATAAAATGATAGTACTTAGATCGGGATATTCTAATAAAATAGAAGATGCTGATATGATAGTATTATGAGATTACTGGTCTCCAGGAAAGATTATAGATACTTATTATGATGTATTAACAGATAAGGATATTGAGTATATTGATAAATTACCCTTTACTGCTTCTACAGATGATATGGATAATTATGATCCAACTTCTGAATTTGTGTTTGTAGACCCGAAAGGATCTGAATACGGTGAAGGGGTCATGTTAGAAGGAGATCTTTTAGCCAATCAACTATTTAACAATAATATAGTTTTTGATAATGCTCATGTTGATAACTTTGGTAATATAAGGGTTATCAGAGTGTATTGAAAGTCTTTTAGAAAGATACTGAAAGTTAAATCATTTAACTACGAGACTGGTGAGGAAGAGTTTAATTTCTACCCAGAAGATTATGTAGTTAATGAACATATGGGAGAGGAAGCTACCCCCCTTTGAATCATGGAGGCCTGGGAAGGTACCAAGATAGGTGACAAGCACTATGTTAATATGAGACCTAGGGTAGTACAATACAATAGATTGAGCAATCCTTCAAGGTGTCACTTTGGTATAATTGGGAGCATCTATAATACTAATGATAATAGACCTTTCTCTTTAGTGGACATGGCTAAACCATATAACTACTTGTATGATGTTATACATGATAGATTAAATAAGAATCTTGCTGCTAATTGGGGAAAAATCATGAAACTAGATTTAGCCATGGTTCCAAGAGGTTGGGAGATTGATAAATGGATGTATTATGCTAAAGCCAATCATATTGCCGTAGTAGATAGTTTTAAAGAAGGTAATAAAGGGGTAGCTACTGGTAAATTAGCAGGGATGTTAAATAACCAGTCTTCAGGAGTGATAGATGCTGATCAAGGTAATGCTATACAGAATGATATTAACCTTCTTCAATTCATTAAGATGGAGATGGGGGAAGTAATGGGTATTACTCCTCAAAGAGAAGGTCAAGTATCTAATAGAGAAACTGTTGGAGGTATAGAAAGATCAGTATTACAATCTAGTCATATCACTGAATGATTATTTACCATACATGATGATGTAAAGAAAAGAGTCTTAGAATGTTTGTTAGAAACTACTAAAGCAGCTTTCAAAGGTAAAATGATTAAGTTTCAATCTATATTAAGTGATGGTTCTTCCAGGTTAACTGAAATAGATGGAGATGAATTTGCTGAATGTGATTATGGATTGATAGTAGATAATTCTAATAATACAGAGCTTTTTATCCAGAAAATGGAGGCTTATGCACAAGCATTAATTCAGAATCAGATGATCTCTACTTCTACCCTATTGAAACTTTGGAATGGTTCATCTATTGCAGATATTTCAAGAAGTGTTGAAGAGGATGAGAGGCAAGCTAAGGAAATGATGGCTCAACAAAATGAAATTCAACAACAGCAATTCCAACAAAAGATGGAAGCAGAAGCTGCTATAGAAGCTGAGAAGCTTAGAATACAAGAGGATAATAATATTAGAGATAATGAAACTAAAATCTTATTAGAGCAAATCAGGTCTTTTGCTAACCAAGAAGCAGAAGAGCAAGGGTTTGAATATGATCCTCAAAAGAAAGCAGAGTTAGAAGAGAAGATAAGACAATATAATGCTAATTTAGCTTTAGAAAGGGAGAAACTAAGGGAGGAAAAGAAGCAAAATAGTATTCAAAATAATCTTAAACAACAAGAGATTAATATAAAGAAAACTAAATCAAACACTACAAAAACAAAATAATATGACAATAAATGGTACTTTAGTCATATCTAAAACACCTCCCCTAACTGCTAAAGAGGGAGTTGTTTGGATAGATACTTCAACACAGATTCCCAGAATAAAATACTTCTCTGGAGGTGGATATATTCCTTTGAATGATATTCAAGAACTACCCACAATTCCAGAAACTCCTACTTGAGATTCTTTAAAGGGTAAACCTGAAGTAATTGCTGCAGGAGCAACCCAAGCAGAAGCACGAACAGCAATTGGGGCAGGTACAGGTAACTCTAATTTAGTAATAGGGACAACAGCTTCTACAGCAGCAGCAGGAAATCACAATCATGCTGTAACAGCACATTCTGAAAGTGGACTAGCTGCCGCTATTAATATACAAGATTTAGCCCAAGCTTTATCAGCAAGAATAAAAGCTTTAGAAGATGTCTCGATGACGATTGATGAATATGGAAATTTGATAGTAACAATATATAATTAAAAATTGATGTTATGGTTACTCATCAGTAATAATATAATAAATTAATAAATAGTTATGCTAGAATCATTACTATTAGCCACGTTACCTGCCATAGCCACTCTTATAGTAACTAACATATATAATAGGAGTAGACATAAAGCAGAGATAGAGAAGATTATACAAGAAAAGAAAAATAGTGAATCTGATAATTTTAGAATTATTTTTGAAACGTATAATAGTACTTTAATGCAGTATAAAACAGAATTAGAAGATGTTAATAAAAGGTTCTCTAATTATATAAAAGAAGCAAACAAACGAGACCAAGCTAATAGGGAAAGAATTGCTAAACTAGAAAAAGATAATGCAGAAATGAAACAACAATTAGAGAAACTACTAGCATCTAGTAAAGAGTCTTAAACACTTTTAGCATGCAAAAATATATAATAGGAGGTTTAGTAGTATTAGCCATGTTAGTTACTATCTTTATTTTAGGTAGACAGGTCAGTAATTTAAAAAAAGCTAATACTACTCTAATACAAAATAATAAAGCGTATGAGTCAGATATATTAGGATTACAAGATTCTATATCTAATATAAGAGGTACATATAGGGTAACTATAGGAGAATTAAATACTTCTAGAGATAGATTATTAGCAGAGTTAAATACAGCTAGAAGAGAGTTAGGTATTAAAGATAAAGAGATCAGAGATTTATTACATTTCAAATCTACTATAAAAACAGATACTATCGTAGTAGTAAAACCTATCATAGTACAAGACAGTTGTGAATTTGATATAGAAATAGAATATAATCCACAAACTATTTTTAATGTATCCATGAGTAAGGAACATGGAGAACATGTTATAAAACATAGTGCAAATATATCAGGAAGTTTCAGTGCTTTTATGTATGAAACTTCTGAATGGAAAGAACCTAACTTTTGGAAAAGGTTGTTTTTATTTAGGTGGGGGAAAAACTATTACGAAGAAAATACTTTAATTTCAGATAATGAGATTATTCAAATTAACGATTTTAGAGTAATTAAAATACAAGATTAGTGGTAGAAATTGAAAAGCTTTTTAAAGATAAGCCTTATCTATATAGGATGGGGGCAAAAACAGTTAGTAAGAGATTCCATGTTTCTGAAGACAAGATAAGGAAATACAAACAATCTCTTAAAGCATCTAAAAGAAGTAAGATACTTATACTGGATATAGAGACCGCTCCTTTAAAAGCATATGTTTGATCAAGGTGAAAACAAAATGTTCATTTAGAACAGACTATATCTGAATGATTTATGATTTCATGATCTGCAAAATGATTAAATGATGATAAAATATATTCAGATGTATTAACTTCAAAAGAAATACTGGCAGAAGATGATAAGAGAATAGTTTCTAAATTGTGACAACTACTGGATGAGTGTGATATAGTTATTGCACATAATGGGAAGAGGTTTGATATTCCCAAAATAAATGCAAGATTTATCGTACATGATATATACCCACCATCCTTTTATAAACAGATAGATACTAAAGAAATAGCTTCTAGACAGTTTGGTTTTAGTTCTAATAAACTAGATGCTCTTGCAGGGTATTTTAATATAGAACATAAGGATAATACGAGTTTCGAGTTATGGAAAAAATGTATAGAAGGGCATACTCCCTCTTTAAAATACCTGGAAAAATACAATCGTAAGGATATTATTATCTTGGAAAAGATATACCTTAGAATGAGGCCTTGAATACCTTCACATCCCAATATGAGTTTATACAATCCTACAGGAGAATTGCAATGTACCGCATGTGGTTCCACCCATCTTAAAGAAGATAATCATTATTATACTAATAGAAATAAATTTAAGGTATATAGATGTGAAGATTGTGGCTCCCTATCCAGGGATACAAAGGGTGAGATAAAATTAAAAACTTTATCACCAATACCAAGGTAAATACTATGGAATTAATACTTAAAAGAACTGAATTTGATACACATACTGAAGGGGTACTCACCATAAAAGGACATACTTTTAGTTGTGATACTTTAGAGGATCCTAATAGAGATAAAAATAAGAACGGTAAATTTGATAATGGGGAAAATAAAATAGCTGGTAATACAGCTATACCTTACGGGAGATATAAAATAACCATAGATGTGGTGTCTCCTAAATTTTCTAGAGTAGCTACTTATAATTCTATACAAGGCAAACTCCCCAGGTTGTTAAATGTTCCTCACTTTGAAGGGATACTTATTCATATTGGAAATACCGTGAAAGATACTGATGGGTGTATACTCGTGGGGAAGAAAACTTCTCCAGGCTTTATATCGCAATCTAGAGATACTTTCTTTAAATTGTATGATATATTAAAACAACACAGAGATAAAAATGAAGATATTTGGATAACTATCATTTAAAATAGTTATGTATTTGTTTAAAAATTCTTAACAAAACAATAATACTATTGCAGAATTAAAATAATAGTATTTACTTTGCAATATTAATAATTTAAGGGAGAAATAAATTATGGATTTTACAGATGAATTATCATTTGATATGATTGGAAACATGTCAGATGAAGAGTTTAAAGATAAAGATAGTCAGGAAAATCAAGTCACTGAGGATATTGATGAAGCATCTCCTTTTGAGTTCGATACTACAGAAGAGGATGTTTTAGAAGATCCAGAGGGAGTAGGTGATGAAAGTCAAGAAGATGGGAAGCCCTCTAGTCAAGAGGAAGGTACTTCTCCCAATTTCTATGCTTCCATAGCCTCCTCTCTGAAGGCAGATGGGATTCTTAATCTTCTTGACGAGACTGACTTTGAAAATATAAATGATGCTACATCATTAGCATCCTTATTTCAAAAACAAATTGATTCTATGCTGGATGATAACCAGAGGAGGATCAAACAGGTGTTAGAATATGGTATTCCAGTAGATCAAGTAAGGAAGTATGAAAATGCTATATCTTATCTTGATAGTATTACTGAAGATGCTATTAAAGCAGAAACCCAGGATAGTGAGCAATTAAGGGGCAATATCCTTGTTCAAGATTACATGAATAAAGGGTTCTCTCAAGAAAGAGCTAACAGGGAAGCCAAGAAATCTTTTGATGCAGGTACTGATATTGAAGATGCTCTAGAAGCTCTTAAAGAAGTTAAAGAGTTTTATAAGAAAGAGTATCAAACTCTTATAGAAACTACCAAAGCAGAGAAAGAGGCTTTGCTAGCTAAAGAAAAAGAGGATTCTAAAAAATTAGAAAAACTATTTCTTGAAACAGAGGAACCTATTAAAGGATTGAAACTTACACCATCAGAACGTAAGAAAATTCTAAATCAATATACTACTTTTGTTGATAAAGATGGTAATGTTCCAATGAATGCTATTCAAAAATATGCTAAAGAAAATCCTGTAGAATATCAATATAACATTAATTTGTTGTACTACCTTACTGATGGTTTTAAAGATATTGGTAAAGTAGTTCAAAAACAAGTCAAAAAACAAACTAAGAGTGCTCTTAGCGACCTTGAAAGAAAGTTAAGAAACCCCGCTAACAACGTGGGTTCTGGTGGTTTAGATTTTGGGAATGATACTTCTCCAGATTCTTACAAAGGTCTAACAGTAGTCCTCGATTAATGAAAAATATTTTATAAACCAATTTTTAAAGAAAACAAAAAAATGGCATTAGGTAAATGGCAAATGCGGGACTTTACTTCGTGAAAGGGCCTGACTAGATCTAACCATATTAGTGGAGTTTTTGGTTCTAAGCCTCAACTCGTTACTGACGTAATGATAAGGTTGCTAGAACATAATTATGGTAAAAACTTAGAAACTTATTTATCAAGATTCCCAGTTAAATACTTCGAAGAAGATGAGGATATTACTTGGAGGCTTATTGGTAGCTCTCGTAAGAATGTTCCTTTGGTAGAAGCACGTGACATTAGCGGCAATGTCATTACTTCTGGAATGGCTGGTGTTAATACAGAACCCTTCTATCTTGTATTTCAAGAAGATTACTTTGCTGACGGTGAAGTAATTGTAGGAGAGAAAAATGAGGTATATCCTCTACGTATTTTAGAGGATCCAAAGTTTGAAGGTACTCTTACCATTTATAAGGTAGAGTTGATGGGGGCTGTTCTTAGTGGTATGCCTGCTGAAGAACTTCAAATGGGGAAAAGATTCTCCGTGGAATTTGCTCCTGTGGAAAAAGAAGGTTCTCGTAAGGTAGGTGATATTAGATTCGCTGCTCCTGTATCCATGCGTAATGAGTTCTCTCGTATTAGAATCCAGCATAAGATGTATGGGAACATGATGAATAAAAAGATTGCCTGTGGTATCCCAATGCGTGATGATAAGACTGGTAAAGTAACAGTTATCAATACTTGGATGCATCATGCAGATTATGTTCTTGAACAACAGTTTGCAGACTATAAGAACTACGCTCTAGTATATGGTACAAGTAACCGTACTAGCTCTGGGGAATATAAAAACTACGGTAAATCTGGTAATATTCTACAAACAGGTGCTGGTATTCGTGAGTTAATGTCTTATGCTAATACCTACTTCTATAATGATTTCTCTTTGAAACTTTTGGAAGATGCATTGTTTGAATTGAGTACGGGAGTAATAGGATTCAAAAATCGTACCTTCATGCTAGAAACTGGTGAAAGGGGTGCGGCATTATTTAATAAAGCAGTATTGGATACTGTTTCTGGATGGCAAGCATTTGGTTACTTTAATGGTAATAGTGGTGTAAATATCATACAAAAAACTAATTCTGAACTTCACTCTAACGCTTTGAGTGCAGGATTCCAGTTTGTTGAATATCGTGCACCAATGGGTATTACTTTGAAAGTAAATGTTAACCCGATGTATGATGATCCTGTACGTAACAAGATCTTACATCCACTAGGAGGTTTTGCTGAATCTTACAGGTTTGACTTGTATGATATTGGTAACCCTGAACAACCTAATATCCAGTTGGCCAGAATTAAAGGTATGGAAGATATCCGTGGCTACCAGAGAGGTTTGAGAAATCCTTGGACTGGTGAAAATGGTGGAGATATGGCATATGATGAGGACTCTACAGTAGTACACAAGTTTGCTGCTTTGGGTGCTATCGTCTTAGATCCTAACCGTACCATGTCACTAATTCCTGCTGTGCTTGCAGGGTAGTATTAATAAAATAATAGTTACCCCTAATTACTGGGGTAACTTCTTTTTATAAATAAAAAATATTAAATAATATGGGAGAATTAGATAATATGGAAGTTGATTTTGATAGTGTAGATACACCAACAGAAATCCCTAAAACTGTTAAAGAAGTAGTTGAAGAAGCTTCTCCAGTGAGAAATAAAGTAACCCCTTCTAAGAAAGAATTTGTTAATTGCTTACGTAATGAACGTGTAATAGTAAAATTCGTACATAATGAGAAGGGCTTAATTTCAGATCCTAAACATGTTTTATATGGAGGTTTAGGGGAAAATTCTAAGAGACGTTTTGTAGTTCCAGTATTACAGTCTGGAGTGTTTAAGAATGTTCTTACCAACTCTGAAAAAGAATGTCTTGAAACCATCATGGGACTTCCAGAAAATGCTCTTTCCGTATATAAGAAAGTAGATAACTTCTGGACTAATAGAGGAGTTACCTTGGGGAAGGAACCAACTATTTTGGATTTATCTATACCAGATGATTATATTAAATATAAAATACTGTTGGCTAATGATGATTATATAGCACCTTCTGAAGAAGCTCTACGTAATCATAGGAAAGCTACATACCAATTTGTATTACACAGAGAGGGGCAAGAGTTAGAAAATGCTTTAGAATCATTGAATACTACTTCAAAAGCTTTTATGTTGTTTGGGGAGTTGAAAGATGATTTAAAGAAGCTTGCCATGGTTGTTGAAATGACTACTGGTAAAACAATTTCTAGAATAGAAAAGAAACATGTGTTTGCTCAAGTAGAAACAGCTATTAAAGAGACTCCAGAACGTTTTATTAAAAATGCGGAGGATCCTTTCTTAGATACTAAGATATTGATTAAAGATGCTATTTCTAGTGGGTATATTAGAAAACGTGGGGAATATTACTACCTAACAGAGGGTAATAGACCTCTATGTAATGATAAACAAGAACCAACTTTGCAATCAGCTTGTGAGTTTTTAAATGCTCCAAAAAATCAGGAAATACTATTCCTATTGCAAGGTAAAGTATATGGATAATGACAACAAAGGAGTTTGACTTAGAATTTGATGTATTATATGATAATGTTACCTCTGGTAAAGCTCCTGGATTAAATGCTTACGAGAAATCTCTTTTCCTAACAAAGGCACAGGATCAGATATTGAAGAATTATTTTAACCCTTTAGGCAATAAATACCAAGAGGGTTATAGTGATTCTGCTAAACGCACTGTAGATTTTTCTAACATAATGAAATCTAGTTCTATATCAGGGAGTATAGGAGTTAATACTACCTATAAGAATACCATGATATATAACCAACCTAATGATATTTTCTTACCAGTATCTTTTAATTTAAGAAATCCTGATGGAAAAGAATTACAAGTAAAGCATGTTAAGGAAGACGAACTCACTAGATTGTTTTCTAAGCCTTATAAAGAGCCTTTTAAAGGACAGGCATACAAGATAGATAATTCTACAACCACTAAAACATATGAAATAATAGTAGGTAGGGCAGGTATTAATGATAATTATACTCTACACATTAGATATATCAGAGTTCCTTCACCTATAATATTGACCGATTTTGAAGAATATGAGAGAGTGTTGGGTATAGAAGATGGTTATTTAATCTTGAGAGGTTTAAGAACAGTTTCTGAATGTGAGTTAGATCCTTTAATACATGATGAAATTCTAGACAGGGCTGTAAATCTTGCTAAAGTAGCCTATGAAGGCTCTCCAGAAGCTATAGTACAATACTCCACCAATAATGAATAGTTATGACAATAAAAGAGTTTTCAGATCAGTTTGATACCTTATTAGATTCTTATAAGGTTCCAGATGAATTTGGTAGAGTAGAAAATCTAGTTACTATTAAATTAGATGAGTACGAGAAGTCTACACTACTAACAGAAGCTCAAGATATAATTTTAAAGGCTACCTTCCAAGAGGCTTTTGATCTAACAGAACAAGGGCAAGTGTATTTCTCTGGATTAATCACAGTGGGTGAGGGCACACCTACTACAGGTGATACTTACTCTGATAATGGTAAATTATTTACATTGCCTGATAATGTTTTTTGAATTCTGAATGAAAGAGTGGTAGATTCTCAAAATAATAAATATGTAGTTAAGCCTATTAATTATACTGAATATGATAGGATACTCTCTAAACCCTATGCTAAACCTTTAAAAAGACAAGCATGGCGATTATATCAAGGGGCTGATACTGGGGCTGCAACTCCTCTAGCAGAGGTAGTTATTAGGAATTCCAATGATATATCTGAATATTTAGTTAGATATATAAGGAAACCCGTCCCTATTATACTTGAAGATTTGGGTGACTTAACTATTAATAATGTGTCTGCACCATCAGAATGTGAATTACATCCTATAGTACATCGAGATATTTTAAATAAGGCAGTAGACTTAGCGTTAGCTAGATATACTACAACTATACGCCCTTCTAATCCAGAACAATAATGACCACAAAAGAGTTTTCTGATCAATTTGATGTATTACTAACATCATATTTAAGATTTAAAAAGTTTGATGATAAGGAGATTTTAGATAGTATTGAAATTAACGAGTATGAGAAATCTATTTATTTAACCAAATCTCAAAATAACTTGGTTATAGAACTCTATTCTGGTAGAAATATTTTAAATAGTTCTTATGAACAAACTGAAGAATTACGGAGATATCTATCTAACTTAAATACTACTGAAGAGATAGTAGTATTTACTCCTGTAGTAGGACTCTCTGATAATTCAGTCGAATGTGAGATAAGTGATAATCTTTTATTTATAACTCATGAACAGTGTAAAATACAATCAGATAATGTTTGTATTGATGATACTTGAGTAGGATGTACCCCTATTAAAAGAGATGAATATAATATTATAAAAGATAATCCCTTTAAAAATAACAAGGTTTGACGTGTTGACAATACTTCAAATAAGGTAGAGTTGATAAGCAAACATGAAATAAAGGCTTACAAGGTGTCTTATATAAGAAAGCCTGTCCCTATCATTTTAGAGGATATAACACCTTATAGTATTGATGGTGTAACTACTGTTTCAGAAAGTGAATTACCTACATCATTACATGAACTTATACTGGAGAGAGCTGTTCAAAACGCTTTACAAGATATTGCTAGCAAGTTCTCTAGTAAAGAAAACTAATTGTTTAATTTAATACATTTAATAAAATGGCTAATTTTTCCGAAGATCAAGTAAGGCAATTTTATGTAGCTACTTCTAGAGCTACTACGATAACTAATAACTCTGCGGCTGGAGCTATTAAAGTAAGATCTTCTGCTGAAGATTTATGGTTTGAATATGCTTCTCCTAATGGAGAACATGGGGGTGTAGGAGTTGTTAGAAGTGATCTTATCAATAAGAAAAAGATTGATTATGTTACTGCTTCACCTGCTAGGGTACGTAATTTGAGACGTTTAGAAGTTACTTTTGACCCTCTTATCAATAGTGGTGCTCCTATCGTTGGTCAAGACTATATCCTAAGATTTACATTCTTTGGGTTGGGGCTTGGAGGTTTTGAAAACCAGTACATTAAAGAGGGTGGTGCTTACAGGGTTAAGACAGGTAATACTGCTGCTAATGTTTATGAAGCACTTGCAAATTTA
>Ga0255344_1002952_pt1 | contig 19445 bp, 8 predicted proteins | sample wastewater_treat_5_FD_192414 | JGI IMG/M metagenome (GOLD analysis project Ga0255344, IMG submission 192414) | Wastewater microbial communities from Lulu Island WWTP, Vancouver, Canada - plant18 | ecosystem: Engineered > WWTP > Wastewater > Unclassified | place: Canada: Vancouver, British... | reverse complement strand
CCGGGCTGATGCTGCTGGCCGGATGCAGCCACCCGGCCCGGCCCGGGACGGCCCCCCGGCCCGCCGTCATCACCTTGGCCCAACCCGCCGTCATCCCCCCGGCCCCCCCCGAAACCAGCGAAACCCGGTTTCTGGCGGCGGTGAGCCAGGCCCGGATCTTCGTGGAAGACCGGCCGGATTACGCGGCGGCCTTAACCCACCTGGATCATTTGGAAAACCTGTGCGTCCGCTCGGCCGCCGAGCCCCACTGCGCCGGCCCGGCCTATTTTCGCTGGCAGGAACGCAAACAATACCTGCAAACCGTCCGGCGGACCCTGGTGGCGCAATACAACGCCCACTTGAGCCAGGTGCAAACCCAGTGGCGGGCGGCGCAGCAGCAATTCATCTGCGAAGCGGCGGCGGCGGATCTGCAAACCGCCCAACAAATTACCGCCGCGCAAAACGATAAACGGTTCAACTGGCGCGGCCTCCGGGATGAACCCGACCAATGGGCCAAAGCCGCGGCGTTGTGCGACCGGGTCCTGGGCGAACCGCGCGTGGATTCCCTGATCAACCTGGCCGCCGCCCGGCAGAAAACCGAAATCACCCGGCGGCTGGGCCGCAAGGGGAAAGATTTCTACGCCCTGCTGCGTCCGCTCCCCGGTTACGAGACCTTGCCCGGCTACCCGGCGGCCACCCCCGCGGCCCTGCATCAAGCCGCCCACCAAATCTGGCGCCAGTCGCGCCCGGTCCGGCCGCTGATCCTCCAGCCGCTCATTCAGGAGGATGCCGTCGTCACGCTGGCCACCCATCCCGGCACCCCACCGGAATAGAACCCGCCCCTGTTCCGCCGAAAAATGCGCCCGCTCCGTTTTTGCCTGCAACGCCCGCCGGCGAAGTCAATCGGCTGGCGGACCTCCCCGGACGTCCGCCTGCGCGACAACTTCGTCCCGGTCGTTTACTCTGTGCGCATGAAAAATATAAGTTTAAACTCATTCTCGAACAACTGGCCGAACCACATCGAAACCGCGTTGCGCATCGGTGTGCTGGCTCTTTTGGTCGCCATGCTGATCAAACTGCTGCTGATGCCAAGCCTGACCCTCCTATTGAGTCTGGCAGTAATGGGCATCCTCGCATCCGCCATTTCCGAAATCTTGCGCGGATGGCGGCGGTGACGGTCCTGAGCGGCTCCACCACATGCCCACGCTCATCCTCAACCAATCCCGCTGTCGGGTCGCCCTGGTTTCCGAACGGCTCGAAATCCTCAGTCTGTCGCTGGATGGCCTGCAAGCCGAACCGGAGCGCCGCACCGTGCCGCTCCTGGATGTGGAACGAGTGGTGGCGGGGGAGAACACGCATTTCAGCCCGGCAGCTTGGACGGAAATCCTGCGCCGCCAGATCCCCATTCAATTGTTCGCCTGGAACGGCCGCTTCCTCGGAGGCTTTCTGCCCGCCCAAAATCACCACGGCCGGTCCCGGCTGCGCCAATACCAGCGCACCGCGGATCCCGCCTTCGCCCTGCCCCTGGCCGGGCGCCTCGTCGCCGCCAAAATTTACAATCAACGCCGGGTCCTCCAGCGGCTGCGCGCCCGTCGCTCTCCCGACGCGCCGGCCGCGCCGGCCGCGGCGGACCCCGGCGCCCCGGACGCAATCCTCGAGGGGCTCAATGCGCTCCTGGCCCAAACCGCCCGCGCCCGTTCCCTCGAGGAACTGCGCGGCTACGAAGGCGCCGCCAGCGCCCGCTACTTCCCCGCTTGGGCCGCCGCCCTGCCCCCCGCATTTCCCTTTGAGCAACGCTCCATCCGCCCGCCCCGCAACCCCGTCAACGCCTGCCTCTCCTTTGGCGCCGCCTTGCTCTACCACGAAGCCGTTGCCTTTATCCACGCGCACGGACTGGATCCCGCCCTCGGCCTGCTGCACGCCACCGAAAACGGACGCTGGTCCCTCGCCTTGGACCTCATCGAACCCTTCCGCCCCGTCCTGGTGGAAGCGCTGGCCCTGGACCTGTTCAGCCATCAAATCCTGAACCACACGCATTTCGAAGCCCGCGACGGGGGCTGCTACCTCAACGAGACCGGCCGCAAGAAATTCTTCTTCCAATACGAACGCCGCATGGAACGGCAGTTCCTCAGTGAATGCGTTGGCCACCGCACCACCCTGCGGCAACAACTCGAACACCAAGCCGTCCAGTTCAAGACCGCGTTGGACCGGCCCGAGGTCTTTGAACCGTTCCTCATGAATTAACCGGCGGCCCGCCCGCCTCCCACCCGCGCCGCCCGCGTGCAATCAACCCGACCCACCGCCCCTCCGCCCGATGACTGGTGGGACCAGGCCTTTGCCCCGGTGCCCTATGAAAAATCGCCTCCGGCCCAAGATCAAATGCTCATCCTGATTGCCTACGACGTTGCCGATCCCAAACGCCTCGCCCGGGTCGCCAAAACCTGTGAAGACTTCGGCGTGCGGGTCCAATACTCTCTGTTTGAATGCCACCTGACTACGGCCGAATTCGACACCCTCTGGCGGCGGCTGCTGGACCTGATCCACGCCGGGGAGGATCGCTTGGTGGCTTACCGTTTGGACGCGCGCAACGCCCGGGAAACCCTCACCGCCGGCGCCATGGCCCGGTCCGAAAAAATCAGTTGCCACCTCATATGATCCGCCATGCGCTGAAATTTTTCCCGCGCTCGGGACCTGAAGGCCGGTTGTTGATTCCCAATGAGTTGCGCAAAAACCTGGCGTCAAACCGCCGGAACAGCGGAAAAAATATCTCCCCCCAAATGGGCTCGGGACCGAAAAGGGGCTTGCGCCCTTGTCTGACAAGGGGTTAAACACCGGGCAGGGGCGAACGCCCCTCGCGCCGAAAGGCATTGGAGACCACACGAAAAGCTGGTCGAGATCAAACAGCGGGAGAAAGGGGCGAACGCCCCTCGCGCCGAAAGGCATTGGAGACTTGAGCGGTTGGCGGGTGACTGCGAGTCTGGCAATAGGGGGCGAACGCCCCTCGCGCCGAAAGGCATTGGAGACTTCTAACAGTGCCCCTGTTGTATCTTGGTACACCTGAGGTGGGGCGAACGCCCCTCGCGCCGAAAGGCATTGGAGACGACAAAAACCCGCGCTTTCCGTCACCCAAGAATTTGGGGGCGAACGCCCCTCGCGCCGAAAGGCATTGGAGACACTAACAGCAGCCTGCTGATCTCCGACAAAGATTCAAACCGGGGCGAACGCCCCTCGCGCCGAAAGGCATTGGAGACACTCTTCAATAATCTTGTGAACCTTGTTTACCTTGTAGGGGCGAACGCCCCTCGCGCCGAAAGGCATTGGAGACTTAACCCTCCGATTAACTCTTGTCCGTCCCACCTGTAAGGGGCGAACGCCCCTCGCGCCGAAAGGCATTGGAGACCTCACGCAAGCTCCGGCTTTCACCGTCCCTCTCGAAACGGGGCGAACGCCCCTCGCGCCGAAAGGCATTGGAGACCACCTCCTGGCCGCGCAACCAAAGCGGGACAATTTTGAGGGGCGAACGCCCCTCGCGCCGAAAGGCATTGGAGACTTTAACAATGTTTTTACTCATTTGTTTTGTTGTTCTTTTGGGGCGAACGCCCCTCGCGCCGAAAGGCATTGGAGACGGATTCTGGTTTGCCGTCCCCGTCGAAAGTCCAAGCGGGGGCGAACGCCCCTCGCGCCGAAAGGCATTGGAGACCGCACTCCTGCGACTGCAACACTTGAGGGACTCACGTCCCGGGGCGAACGCCCCTCACGCCGAAAGGCATTGGAGACTTTAATGATTTGGGAGTTGTCAAATCCCCACAACAGACGGGGCGAACGCCCCTCACGCCGAAAGGCATTGGAGACGCCTTCATTTTGCCTTGCCTTTCCTTGTGATGGTTTAAGGGGCGAACGCCCCTCACGCCGAAAGGCATTGGAGACTAGCGCGTGAGGCGTCATGTTTACCAGTTTCATCTTTGGGGCGAACGCCCCTCACGCCGAAAGGCATTGGAGACTTTATGGCCGCATTTACATCTCGATCATGATTTGCGCCGGGGCGAACGCCCCTCACGCCGAAAGGCATTGGAGACCAATTTCTATGGGACTAAGAGACTGGCGAGAGACCGCCAGGGGCGAACGCCCCTCACGCCGAAAGGCATTGGAGACGGGTTAACCCCGCGGTCGACGTCCCCCGATAGGGAGACTGGGGGCGAACGCCCCTCACGCCGAAAGGCATTGGAGACATATTTTACACGGTAAATTTCGTCGCCATCTTTATCTATGGGGCGAACGCCCCTCACGCCGAAAGGCATTGGAGACTTCGTTTTCGTAATCGTAGTTTTGGTGCCAGGCTTCGGGGCGAACGCCCCTCACGCCGAAAGGCATTGGAGACAATACTTGGAATCATGCCTTGGAAGTCTGTCTGTTTCGGGGCGAACGCCCCTCACGCCGAAAGGCATTGGAGACCGCAAAGGCGTATTTTCTACGCCAGTCGTAAAATTGGCCCGGGGCGAACGCCCCTCACGCCGAAAGGCATTGGAGACTCCGTCTCCGAATCCTAACGTATTCGCGCGCGTACTGGGGCGAACGCCCCTCGCGCCGAAAGGCATTGGAGACGCTCTTCTCGGCCCGCATCCTTGTCGTCTTTGGCGGTCGGGGCGAACGCCCCTCGCGCCGAAAGGCATTGGAGACTCGTCACTAAGAGTAGAGTTAGAATCAATTCTTTCATGGGGCGAACGCCCCTCGCGCCGAAAGGCATCGAGAAAAGTAAATAATATACAAATAATATATGTTATTTACCCATAAACAGACGACCAACCCTTACGGCAAAAGGCATGGGGAGGACGTTCATTCCGCCTGAAGGCGAGACTACGGACTGGCCCCTCGCTTGTAGTTCCGGCTTTAGCCGGTTTGAAACTGTCCGCGCGTGGAAAGGTTCGGGGCAAGGATGGAAGGATGGCGGGGGTGTCCCTCCATTCTCTGCGCCTCGGCGGTTAATTCACCAGCCCGGCTTCCGTCCGGAACGCCGGCGCCCACAGGGAATGGGGACAGGATGGAACCTGTCCCTCCCACGGATAGCGAACGTCCTTTGCCGAAAAGCAGAACGACGTACGTTCATTCCGCCTGAAGGCGGGACTACGGACTGGCCCCTCGCTTGTAGTTCCGGCTTTAGCCGGTTTGAAACTGTCCCCGCGCGGAAAGGTTCGGTGCGATGGCGAGGATGGAAGATGGAGGATGGCGGGGGTGTCCCTCCATTCTCTGCGTCTCGGCGGTTAATTCACCGTCCCGGCTTCCGTCCGGAATAACGACGCCCACAGGGAATAGGGACAGGGTGGAACCTGTCCCTCCCAAGGGAAACAAAAAACCCCGTCTGGCGCGGGCCGGACGGGGGGGGCGGAAAGCAAGCGGAATCAGGCTTTGGCTTCGACTTCCACGATCTTTTCCGACGTGCAATTGTTCATCACCGAGGCGATCCCCTTGTCGCACGCGGCGTCGGAGGAATACATCTCGCTCTTGCCGATCACCTGGCCGTTGGTCGCTTTGAGGACGAAATACGGTTCGCCCTTGACGGAGGTTCGTTTCTCGTAGGCGTTCTGGTTGGGGCCGTTCCGGCGCACGGAATCAATGCCGTTCAACGCGGCGGCCTTGGATTCGTAGATTTCGCTGGTCAGGATGATTTCATGGTTGCCCGCCTTGAGGTTGAACATGGGCTTGCCCGTGGTGGTTAGTTTTAATTCGTAATATCCGCTCATGATGTCTGAATGGTTCTGTCGGTTGTCTTGTTTATCTTGGCGCGCGTGCGGTGTCCGGCCAGCCAGGGCCGGACCGCGCGGTTGACCCACCGCCCCGCCGCACGCCAATCGCGCGCTTCATCCTGGCACGCCGGGTCTAACGGGGCAAAGTCTGCCGGAAACCGGTCCGACGCACAAGCCCAATGACGGCCCAAGGTGCGTTCCCCGCCCGGACACCCGCGCCCGGCCCGGTCCGGGGTGAAATCTCCTTGCCTTGACGGGAGCACGGGCAACACCTTGAAGCCATGAAAAGACGCAGAGCACGGGCGACGCGCGCCGGCTGGTTATTGGTCGGGTGGTTGATCGGAGGGTTGGTTTTGGCGGCGGCGCCGGTGGCGGCGCAGGGGGAGGGGAAAATCTGGAGCCGGTTGATCGGCGCGGCCAGCTATGATTTCGGCGGCGGGGTGGCGGTGGATCCGGCGGGGAACGTGGTCTTCAGCGGGACGACGCAAAGCGCCCTGGGCGGACCGTTGGCCGGGGCGTTTGATGTGTTTGCCGGAAAATGCGACGCGTCCGGCAACCTGCTGTGGCTGACCCAGCGCGGCACGCCGACGATCGAATACGGTTGGGACAATATCAATGCCGGCGCCGTGGGCGGGGTGGCGACGGATCCGTTCGGCAATGTGTATGTGGTGGGCCGCACCGATGGCGCGCTGGATGGCAACACCCTGGTCGGCGGGTTTGATTTTTTTGTCATGAAATTCAGTCCCACCGGCGACTGGCTGTGGACCCGGCAGGACGGCACGGGCCTGCATGACGACGCCCGGGCGGTGACGACGGATCGCGCCGGCAACGTGTTGGTGACCGGATTCGTGCGCGGCGATTTTCACGGCGAACCGCGCGTGGGCTCGGCGGATGTGTTCATCAACCAGTACTCGCCGGACGGCGTCCGGCGCTGGACGGTGCTGTTCGGCTCGGCGTTCACCGATGAGCCCTTTGGCATTGCGTGTGATGCGGAGGATAATGTGGTGGTGACAGGCTGGACCGATGGCAGCATGGAAGGCGAACCGTATCTGGCCAATGGCGACCTTTTCCTCGCCAAATACACGGCCCAAGGTCAGCGCGTCTGGCTGCGCGAATGGGGCACCTGGAACAAGGACACCGGATACGCCCTGGCCACGGATGCCGACCGGAACATTTATCTCGCGGGCTACACCGGGGGACCGTTGTATGGAACGCCGCAAGGGGGGCGGGATGTGTTTCTGGCCAAGTTCGACGCCGAGGGCAAGGAGCTCTGGGGCACCCAGTTTGGCGACGTCGAGCATGATCAAGGCTGGGGCGTGGCTTGTGACGGAGCCGGGCAGGTTTATCTGGCCGGTCAGGCCAGCGGGCCGCTGGGTGCAGACCCGGCTGGCGGCGGGTTGGATGTTTTTCTCGCCAAGTACAATCCCAAGGGGCAGCGGATCTGGCTGCGGCAACTGGGCACGGCGGCGGATGATCTGGCCCACGCGGTCGCGGCGGATGCCCAAGGCAACGTGTATGTCACCGGTTGGAGTTACGGCGATTGGGACGGACACACCAACGCGGGTCAGGCCGATGTGCTCTTGTTGAAATACGGGCCCACGAATCTTCCGCCGCCGGCGCCCACGGCGCTGCCGGCCACTGCTTTGACCCTCAATACGTTCACCGCGAACTGGCATCCTGCCATTCCAGCCACGGGTTACCGTTTGGATGTTGCCGCGGATGCCGCGTTCACGCAATTCCTGCCCGGGTACCAGGACCGGGAGGTCGGCACCGCTTTGAGTCATACCGTCGGCGGTTTGGCCCCGGGCACCACCAGTTATTACCGGGTGCGGGCGGTCAATGCATACGGGACGAGTGATTCCTCGGCAACCATCACGGCGACGACAGTGATCCCGATCTGCACGCCGGCCACGTTGAAGAACGGCAGCTTTGAGGGGAACGCGCTGAACGGCGTGGGGGAACATTGGACGGGCTACCGGCGCGCGCCCAATCCGCCGTGGGTCAGTTGGACGTTGCAGACGGCCGCCCCACCCGCCGGTGCGGGCCAGCGTTATCAGCAAATCCAAGTCACCAACTCGTTGGGCGGCGGCGCGGGCGTGCGCCAGACGGTGACCGGCTGCGCCATCGGCGCCACTTACGTGGTCGCGGGTTGGATGCGCGGAAACTCCATCAAAGCGACGTGTACGGTGAAGGTCAGTCCCGACGCTTCGACCGACTGGACCACGGCGATCCACCTGAATCCACCGCAGACCTACGCCGGCGCGGATTGGACCCGGTTTTCCGGAACCGTGGTGGCGACGGGAACCAACATGACCCTGTGGCTGGACGCGGAAACGACGGTCCCCGGCCCCGCCAAAGCCGCCTGTTTTGACGGAGTAACCGTGACCTGTCTGGTGCCGCCGGCGCCGTTGAAATTTGAAACGATCCATCTGACTGCTCAAGGCCGGCCGCAATTGCGGGTGAGCGGCACCCCCGGCGCGCCCGTGGCCATCAGCCGGTCCGATGATTTCGTGACGTGGACGACGCTGACGAATCTGTGGCTCTCCCACCCCGGCGGTACCGGACAAGTGATGGACGCCTCGGCCATCGCGGTTCCCCGCCGTTTTTATCGGGCCACATCTCCCTGAGACGTTCGGACGGGAAACCAGCTTGGCATCAGTCCCAGCACCCGGAAGCCATCCACAAACCGGATAGATAAGTTTGGTTGGATCGTGATCTCGCGGTGTCTATTCGCCGCGAAGACGAACGGACCTTCCTTTCGTAACGCATTTTCAGTTAGCCATTTCTGACGAGTCCAACCCTCCGTTCATCGTTCGTGTTAATGATGAACACAATTCGTTGTTATCACACGACCTGAAATCTTCGTTATTCCGATATTTCCGATTGATATTATACATGAATTGGTTAATGTGGCGGGCAGAAAGACAGAGAATCGTGGCTATGGATGAAGCAAAACAGGACCTCTGGGCGACCGCGCAACGGCGTGGACAATCCGCTGTGGCGGGAATGGTTTGCCCGCATCCCCAATCCATGCAGCCCGGTTCGTCGTCAACTTGGGAGCAACCCAGTTTCAGAAGATCAACGACTGAAAACTAATCTGGCCCTTGCTGGCGGAAGCGCCGGGCGGGCGGTCAAACACACCCAAACCAAATCATGAATACTCGACACATCCCGGGGGCAACTCCCCGTCGCGCCCCGCAGCAACACCGGATTGCCTTGGCGGTCGCGGCGTTTTTTACCGTCAGTTTTGGCGCCGGGGCGCAGACGATTGAACCGCCACCCGCAAAGGCGGAAAAATGCGACCCCCTGCCGTTGCATCAAATCGAAGGGAACGGCGGCATCTTTTCCACGCTCTCGGCCTATATCGTCAACCCGCCGCGCGCGGGCGAGGTCTTGGGCCGGCCCAGTCTGGGGTTTGCCTATGTCAACCTCGGCCACGGCCAGAATCTGCAAGCCTTCACCATCACCGAATCCCCGTGGAAACAACTCGAACTGGGTTACGGCTGGAATCGCCTGGGACTGGGCGATCTGCCGCGGGCGTTGGATCGCGCGTTGGCGCCCGCGGGTTACACGGGGCCCGACGACGTTCATCTGCATCATGTCAACGCCCGGCTCCAATTGCTCCGGGAAAACGCCTTTGACCAGCCGTGGCTTCCCGCCCTCACTGTCGGCGTGCATGGCAAATTCAACGACGGCATTGACGACATCAACGCCGGCACCAAAGGCGCCGTGGCGGGAGGCGCCTTGACCACCCTGGCGGGGATTCGCGATGCCAGCGGCGTGGACTTTACCCTTTACGCCTCCAAACTTTTCCCTGATCTGCCGCGCCCGGTGCTGGTCAACCTCGGCGGACGCGCCACCAAAGGCGTTTGGAACGGTCTGGGCGGTTTTGCCGATGACTACGCCTTGCTCTTGGAAGGGAACGTCGTGGTGTTTGTGACCCCGAACCTGGGACTGGCGGTGGAATACAAGCAACAAGCCCGGGAATATCGGTCCATCGGCAACCTGGTCAAAACAGCCGGAGATTGGTGGACGATTGACGCGGCTTACGTGGTGAACAAACACCTGACCGTCGCCGCCGGCTACGGCCATTTTGGCAACGTCCTCAATCACACTGCCAACGGCGTCTGGGGCATCACCCTCAAATACGAGTTCTGAAAACGCGCCTGGTCTTGGGTGGCGTGCGTCGTGGCGCGCCTCCCCGCGGCGTGACGGATTGACTTTCGATGACGGGGTTGGTCTCCGGATGGTTGAGAGAGTTATTTTTCCGCCCGCCCGGCGGGGTTGTTCTCCGTTCCCCCCGCCGTCCTTGCTTGCGGATGACTAATGCGCTGAATTGCTCGAAATTTTTTTTTGAATTTTTCGTTGACGGGAATCGGTTCTGAATTTACGCTCTTCGCCAGAGTAACCCAAAGACATCAACCGAACCCGAAATGATGTTCGCGCATGGCTCAACTGATAAAAACGTCAGTTCTCATCAGAAGACAAGGGCCAACCATTTCCCAACGGGCAACGTGAAGGCAGTTCCCACCAGATGCGACCAATGACCGGAACAGCACAGGAGATTTAATATGTCCAGGCTCCGTGAACCTTTGAAGTGGGTGCGATGGGGAGTGTGCGTGGGAATCGTCGTTGGTCTGGGCCCGATGGCCCGGGCGCAATGGAGCAGCCAGACGCTGGCGCTGTCTCCCGGCTGGAACGCTGTTTATTTGACTGTCGCGCCCACGCCGTCCGATTGCGATTTAGTTTTTGGCAACAATCCCCGCATCCTCAGTGTGCGCCGGTGGGCGCCCGCGCCCTTGGAAGCGGTGGAGTATGACGAAGTCACGGGCGCGGTTCTGCCGCAAAGCGGCTCGTGGCTGACCTGGTTTCCGGCCACGCATCCGGATCGCCTTTTGTTGAATCTGGTGGAGGTGGCCGGGGGCACAGGTTATCTGATCCAAGTTTCGGAGGGCGGCACGGTAAATCTGACAATTCCCGGCCGGCCGGTGGCGTTGCCGTACGCCTGGCAGCCGGGGGCGCATCATTTTGTCGGACTGCCGGCGTATTCGGCCACGGTGAGTTTCAGCGCGTTTTTTGCCGCTGCCGAGGGCCGCATCGTGACGGATTACTATGGCGGCGGGGAACTCTATGCCGTGCTGCTCAGTGGCGCGCACCAACGGATTGTCACTCCGGCCACCACGGCCATCAAACCGGGCACCGCCTATTGGATCAAAGCGCAGCAATACTCGACCTACGCGGGGCCGATCGAGGTAAAGGTGGAATCGGCCGCGGGCTGGTTGGATTTCGGCCGCCGGCTGACGCCCCAGTATGTGCAGATTCGTAATCTCACCGGCGCGCCGCGGGGCGTGAAGCTGGCCCATCAAGCCTCGAGTCCGGCGCCGGCGGGCACACCGCCGCTGGCGGGTTTGGTGCCGCTGAAGTATGCCGTGGTCAGCGGGATTTCCGAAGCCGAAGGGCGCACTTGGCAAACGCTGCCGAACTCGTGGAGCACGCAACTGCTGGCCGGCGCGACGCTCCGCCTGGCCCTGCTCCCTGATGCTCTGGCACTGGGGACGGGCAATACGAACAACGCCTTTCAAAGCATTCTGGAAGTGACCGACGACGTCGGCCAGGCCGGCGTGGTGCGCCAGCGTTTTGGCGTCCGCGCCATGGCGCGCTTGGGGTCGGCGCTGGAATCCCTGGGCCTTTGGGTGGGGGAGGTGAACGTGACCGAGGTGGGCCGGCTGGAGATGCCGGGGGTGTACGGCCTGCCGCAAACTCCGCGTCCGGTGGCGCGGCCCTTTACGTTCCGGCTGCTCGCCCATGTGGACAGCACCGGCAAGGCGCGGCTCCTGCAACGGGTCTTTGTGGGCACGCGCCCCAACCCGGCCAGCGGCGGCGTGGTCACTGATTTGATGGCCACCGAAGCGCGAGTTTCGACCTACAAAGCCCAATACCCGGACGCCCAGGTGTTTCGCCTGGCGAGCGCGAATTTTCCGTTCATGGCCCCGGTGCTGTTGACCAACGGCGCGTTTGGCGTGCCGAACCAGGCGGTCCGGGGCGGCGTGGCGGTGTCGCGCGACGATGCCGTGAATCCGTTCCGCCATGCCTACGCGCCGCTGCACGACAACAAGGAGCGGCGGGCCGAGGATGACATTCCCTACACGGACGATGTCGAGGTCTTCTCGGTGCATCGGGCGATTGAAATGGTTTTCCAGGGACCGGACGCGGTGAACCCGGAACCGCGCTGGGGCGAAGTGGTCTGCGGCGGGGTGTATCGCGAGAAAATTTACGGCCTGGGCGGTCCGCTGGAGGCGACGAACCGGGTCATTACAGCGGAAGGACGGTTCGTGCTCCGGCGGGTTTCGCCGGTGGCGACCTTATTGCAGTAGGGCGGGCGCGGCGGTGGCGAGGGCGCCTCCGGTGGCGCCGCCCGGCGGGTGAAAGTTGAAAATCGGCAAGATCAGTGAACCAACAATCTGCGGAGTGCATGGCTCCGGTTGAGGAACGACAAATGAAAACAGCAGCTCGAATAATCGCACTGGGACTGGTGGCCTTCGTGGGCACGGCGCCGGCGGGCAATCCTCCGACCACGCTGACGATGATCCCGCCGCTCATCAACTATCAAGGCCGGCTGGTCGCCCCGGACAACACGCCGTACAGCGACGCCAACCACGTCATAGACCTGACCCTGTACCCGACGGCCTCCGGCGGCACGAAACTCTGGAGCGAACGGTACACGGTGCCGACCAAGGACGGGTATTTTTCGGTCAACCTGGGCAGCGGCGGCACCGGCTTGCTGGCCACCAACCTGCCCATCTGGCAGGTGATGTGGAAAAACACCGCGGACGCCCAAAGCCCGGACATTTACTTCATGGCGTTGACCGTGCGCTCGCGGCCCAACGGCACGGCGGAGCCCAACCCGGTGGAAGCCACGCCCCGGCAGCAGTTTTTGACCACCCCCTTTGCCTACCGCGCCCACCAGAGCGTGTACGCCTCGAAAGCGGACGGCGTCTTCAGCGCGCCGCAGGGCGTGCAAACAACCAATATATCGAGCACCACCAGCGAAATCGGGATGAACCGTGCTCTCCGGTTGCCTGTGGGTTACCCTCTTTACGCGAACAGGGTGGAAGCGCACGGCACCTCGCCGAGTTTGCGATTGTTGGCGGCGGGCGGCCCGATAACTATGGGTTACGAATATAGTAGCGTGCCGCCGCTGATGGGCTATTACAACGTGTCTCCCACCATCAACATTGGGGCTACGCCTAGTAGCTTACTCCCCACGAGCGGCACGGACATTTATTTGAGGGGGAAATCGGTGAGTATCACCACCACCAATCTCACGGTTAACAACAAGCCACTGTTTGTTAGAAAGGCGGTTGTGGCGAACCCCACCAGCACGGTGTCAGGGATCTCCCACGGACTCGATACCGGTCTCTACGATGTATCGGTCGTGGGATGGTATTATGCCCATACTAGCCCGACAATACGAGGCGTATACACGTCTGGTCAGTATATCCAAGTCTATTTCACGGCCCAGCCGTCCGGCGGACAATTGACTTTGTATCTCCTAGGTGTTCAGAAAGGGTTGGTGGAGTATCAGTAGCATCCTGCCCCCAAACCTGAGGTGCTACGATGAAAATCTCATCCGACTCCCCACTCCGCTGGCGCCGCGGATTGCCGGTCTTGCGGATCGGCGTGTTGCTCGCCTTGAGCCTGGTGCTGCCGGCCCGGGCGCAGTATGAAGTGCCGCAATTGCTGCCCGGCGCGCCGAATCCCTTCACTCCCCCCAACGCGGTGTGGAATCGAGACGCGGCCTTCACGCCCGGGGGAGGCGGGTTGCGGATTACCAACTGGTGGGAGCATCGGCAGATACTCCAATGGCACGGCTTCACGGTCCAAAACCGTGTGGGTGCCGGCGTGGTGCCGCTGGCGGCACAGTATGGGGTGGGGGATCCGCTGGCGCCGCCGACGGAGGCCACCGACCTGCTGGCCGAGGGGTGGGTGCCCCGGGTTAGCCCCACCAACGGCAATCCCTTCGCGGTGCAATGGCTGCCCTACGCCAACACCAACCTGTTTGTGGCCGTGGATGAGGGCGTGGCCGTGGTGGTGTGGACCAATGCGCTGGCCACAAACCAGTTTACGCAGACCTACGTCATCGGTCCGAACCTGTCGCGCCGTCCAGTGCGGTTGTTCTGGACCGAAGGGCAGTACTCCGGGCCGCGCGTGCGCTTCGGCAACAATTATGAAGTCAAGATTTACTACAACAGCCAGGTGCCCGATCCGTACCAGAACCCGGCCAACGTCACCCACATCGCCAACGAAAACATCAGCGCGGTGTCGCCGGCGAGCATCTTCATCAAGAACAGCGAACTGCGGGCCATGTCCGGCGTGCAGGGCCGGGTGTTGATCGCGTATTCGCGGCGGCCCGAGGGGGTCAACACCAACCGCGAACTGCTGGGATTCGAGGTGGTGGACGTGCTGGAGCCGATGAGTTCCACGCTCGCCGTGCATGTGGGCGACCGCCTGCTGCCCAAGCGCACGGATAATTCCACCAACGCGCTGTTCTGTGACATCACCCGCGGCGGCGTGGACACCACCGGCGTGCGGCCCGACGAAATTTTCGCCTACAAACACATGCTCGGCGCGCGCAATGGCTGGGTTTGGGCCATCCGGCCCACCGACGCGCCGTGGCAACTGGAGATTTTCTGGAAGGCCAAGGAACAGCTCGACGTCATCTGGCCGTTCGAAGTGGATATTTATGACGTAACCTGGAACCTGGACAGCCAGTTGTGCGCGCTGGTCACCGGGCGGCAAGGCACGCCGGGGCCGGTGTACATCCCCCAGGAGGTGGCGGCCCAGGTGATGCCGTATCAGGCGGCGGAGACCGTGAGCGGCGGCACCACCAATTTCCCCAAAGCCACCAGCGCCGTGGCCACGGTGGCGGGCCGGATGTTGCACCCGCTCCAGGCGGGGTTGTGTACGCTGAAGTACACGGTGGGGGAGGATGTCTGGTTTGAAACCGTGCGCATCGTGCCCGAGTTGTCGCCCTTGGTGTATCAGGGCGTCCGCCCGTGGGCCATCGGCCAGGAACTGCGCCCGTTTGCCCGGAGCGGCGCGCCGGGGGGCGGCAACTACGATACCTGGCCGGGGATGCTCCGGATTCCCAGTGCGCCACCCACCGGCGCGGGGATTACCAACACGCCGGGCGATCGGTGGGACCGGTATCATCCCACGCTCTACCAGTATCCTCCCGGCTATCCGGTTGAGGACGCCGGGTTGGCATCGCAGGTGTTTGCGGTGAACGCCGGACATCTGAGCGTCTGGTGGTGGAATCCGACGGCATTGGCGGCGCGTGAAGGCATGCCGACGCCCATCTACTGGCCGTCGCGGGTGTGTGATTACCGCAACGAGTGGCCGGCGGCGCCACCGGAAATTGTCATTGCCAGCTTCCAAGGCTCGGCCTACGGCGGCCTTTTTGACGACGGCACCGGCAGCTTGCAGTTCCTCAGCAATCGAACGGTGACGATTCAGGGCACCTCGGTGGTGACCAACGAATGGCAGGATCCGCTCTATGACGTCGGCTTCACTTTTGAAACCTGGATCAAGCCCACCACAGTCCGCGGCTATCGCGGGGTGATGAGCATGCGGGCCGCCAGCGGCTACAGCCACCTGTCGTTCTTTATCAAGGACGGGCTGCCCGGCATGGCGCAAATCCGACAAAGCGGCAGAACGATCACGACCAACGAGTGGTTTGCCACCCAGTCCGTGCTGCCTCATGAGTGGAGTCATGTCGGGTTTTCCGTGGATCCCGAAGGCGAACTGCGTTTCCACGTGAACGGCCAGCCGGCGGGCAATCCCGGCCTGGTGCTGTCGAACTACGCCGGCCGGGTGTTCGATTCGGTGCAATTGGGCGCCGTCTTTTCCTGGGCCGGCTTGAGCGGAACGGTTCCGTTTGGATACTTCCGCGGCTGGATGGATGAAACGCGCCTGTGGTGGGGAGCCCAATCGGATGAGGATGTGCTGGCCCGTCATGCCGGCGCGGTGGACGTGAATTCCGAGCCCTCCATCCTGTTCCGGTTCGATTACGACGCCAACCGGCTTTACCCAGCCCGCCCCGGGGTTTTGCTCCCCTTGGACGGCACGGGGGTCTTTTATCTCGACAGCCCGGTGCCCAACGAAGTGGAGTTGGATCTGTCCCCGGAGGCTGGGTTGGCGTTGCGCCGCGCGGGGCGCGCTTATCCGGGCATGAACCCGAAGATCTACGTCCAGAACGATGTCGGCGCCGCCGGATATAATCCGAACGAGGAACACGCGTTGATGGTCGGATCGGTCGCCTACGCCCTGCGCTGCGACCTGAACCGGACCAACCAAACGGAGGACGCCACCTCGCTGCCGTTTGTCCTGGTGGAATACACGCCCGATCCGGCCCAATGGCCGCGGGCGATGGATGTCTATCAGGTGGTCGTCACCAATCGTGATTATCCCCGGTTCCTCCAACACATCGAGGCCGGACGGATGATCCAGCCGCCCGCGCCGTTGCGCTCGGTGCTGCCCGACAACTGCGCGCGCACCGACAGCGACCTCGCCGACCGCCCGTATCTCTTCCGGGACCGCCTGCGTTATTTCTGGGCCCAGCAAGCCGGCGATGACGGGGACACGCTCGAAGTGGGCATGCGGTTCTTCTACCCGATGCAGTTGGGCTTCTGGATTCCGCAGTTGTCCGCCGATAGTCAACCCGCGCCGCTCACCGAGGTGCCCTGGTTGAGCGCGCTGGACCAGCCGGAGCCCACGCCGGCGACCGTTCTCAACGGGACCCCGGTCCGGGTGGCCTTCGCGATTCAATGGCCCGCGATTGTCCCCACGCTGTCCATCGGGGACACGTTGACCCTGCCCAAGAACAACCTGCCCGCCGTGCGCGGCCAGAAGAGTGTCCGCATCGTTTATCAGCAATCGGCCGCCTGGTCGGGCAACGACGAGTGGCAGAGCGCGGTGTTGATTGACCCCACCCGGGCGCGCAAGGTGACGCTGACCAATGTGCCGCCGCGCATGCGCGCCATGCGGGATCCCCGGACGGGCAACACGTTCTTCTCCGACTTGGATCCCGATTTGCGCGAGCGCCTGTTCTTTGTGCCCACCGCCAATCCCACGGAGCGCCTGCAACTCAAGGGCTTGTTTGTCGAGTATCCCAACTACCATTACCTGCGGCTCAACCTGCTGACCCCGGACCTGATCGCGATGGCCAAGGATGCCAAGCGGGTGGTGGGCATTGATTTGAGTTGGACCAACGCCATTGACGCGCTGCCCACCGAGCGCGTGACCATGACCGACGAAAACCAGCCGTTCGACAGCATGGCGCTTTGCACGCCGGGCCTGGGCGCCGGGTATGTCACCCTCCTCTTCAATAACAGCACCAACCTCGACATGGTGGACCCGGGCGATCCGATTGACATGAAGGTCATCCGCATCGCCACCAACCTGTTCCGCGGGCGCATTGACATCATTCAATCCGCCAATCCGCTCGATAAATACATGACCCTGCGGCATATCAGCGATTTCTCCGGGCGGCCCGACCAGTGGGCGTTTGAGTGGCAGTATGCCGCGCCGGAGGGCGGCCTGGCGCCGACCAATGATTCGAGTTGGTTGCAATTGATCAATTCGGAGCCCGGCCGCTACACCACGCTGTTCGGGTCTTCCGGCGAATTCGGCCTGGGCGACACCTACGTGCGCTGCCGCTACCGCGCGCTGGACGCCCGGATCCGCACCGTGGTCTCCACCAACTGGAGCGGTTGGACGGAGCCGGTGTTGTGCGAGGGCTGGATCAAGCGGGTGCTCAAAGCCATCAACCCGTTTGACCAGCGCATCCGCGACTACATGAACTACGCGCTCAACCTCGATTTGAGCATGATCCAGCAGGCGGGCCAGCCCTACGCCGGGGATGTCCCGATGAACCTGGATGCGTTGAACGAATATGGGCTGATTCCCATTTATCAAACCGTGCTGGAACAATCCCGGGGGTTGAGCATTGACAGCACGCTCGATCCGATGGGGACGGAGTTGCGGATCTGCCTGGCGCTCATGCTCGCCGCCGGCCGGCTCAACGACCTTTACATGGTGCTCGGCAACGAAGCCTACGCCGATGCCCTGAACCCGAGCCTGGCCCTGGGCAACAACGATCCCGTCCTGGCGGGCGAGGCGCCTTCGATCTTTGCGTTCCAAGGCATCGTGCCCACTCTGTTGGATGAGGAGCTTGCCCTCCTGCGCGGACGCGATTGTTCCGTGCCGCTCAATCCACCCGCCAGCGAGTTCCCGATCCACAACCGGTTGCCGTGGAACTTCACCGCCGACATCTCGCACGGCCAACTGGCCTACGCCCTGAACTACGGCATCTCCGATCTCAAGGGCAATCAGAATGGGGTGGTGGACAGCGAGGACGCCGCCGCGTTGTATCCGCAGGGACACGGCGATGCCTGGGGGCATTATCTCGCCGCGCTGAAATCCTATTACTACCTGTTCCGACACCGGAATTTCACCTGGTTCCCGCAACTGGAAGGCATTCGTGTGGGCACGGTGGAGGTTACCATGTCCGCGTTGCACGAGTTGAAATTTGCGGCCTCGGCGGCCGCCCGGGCCAAGACCGGCCTGGCGATCATGGACCGGACTTACAGCCAGAGCTATGCGGAAGGCCGGACCGATGCCTGGACCGTGCAACGGGACATCCGCCCCGACCGCGCCTGGGGCGTGGGCGAATGGGGCGCGCGCGTCACCATGGGCGCCTATTTCGACTGGGTCATGGCCAACGCGCTGTTGCCGCACACTTCTGATCCCACCAATCTGAATCCCTTGGCGGTCATTGACCGGACCACGGTGCCGGAGTTGACCCAGATCGTGCTGGCGGCCAGTGAAGCGCAACAGATGGTGGACATGGCGGATCGGGGGATGAACCCGCTCGGGTTGGGCACGGGCGCCGTTCCGTTTGACATCAGCCCGGCGGAGATTGACCAGGGCCGGACGCACTTCGAGCAGGCCTACACCAAGGCCTTGGAAGCGCTGAAAGTCGCCCGCGGGGTTTTCGATCGCATCCAAACCTGCACCGCCGCGCTGCGCGATCAGAATGAGGAACGGGATTTGGACACCGTGGTGTTCCAGCAGGAGCAGGCGTACGAACGGCAACTGCTGGACATCTACGGCTTCCCGTATCAAGAGGACATTGGTCCGGGCAAACTCTATCCGGAAGGCTATCTGGGCCCCGACATCCAGCATTATGCCTATATCAACCGGTACGACTTCTTTGGCCGGCTGCCGCTGGACACTTCGCTGATTCAAAGCACGGTGGTCCGTCCCGCCATCGTGGGCAGCGGCACGCGCATTTATAATCCCGGGGAACTGGTGCCGCCGCTGCCTTCGTCCGATCCCGATCTGGGCATCGAAGACATCCTGTCCTTCATCTCGCCGGAATACGCCGAGCGGTTTGCCCAGCTCAAGGCGCGCTACACCCAGATGGCCGGTTATGCCAAGATGTCGCGCCGGGCGGTGGATCAGTTGGGCATTCCGGAATTGTCCGCGTTCTACAATGAAGTGTTCGGCGTGTACGATGCCCTGCAACGAAGCGTCTTCGGCGCGGTGCAAAGCGCGGTGGCGTGGTTCGATGGCGTCATCAGCGCGCCGGTGGATGCCATTGATGATTTTATCAGTCAATGGGTGGGGCCCACGGAAACGCTGGATCCGTTGCAGATTGCCGGC
>Ga0255344_1002943_pt1 | contig 19479 bp, 20 predicted proteins | sample wastewater_treat_5_FD_192414 | JGI IMG/M metagenome (GOLD analysis project Ga0255344, IMG submission 192414) | Wastewater microbial communities from Lulu Island WWTP, Vancouver, Canada - plant18 | ecosystem: Engineered > WWTP > Wastewater > Unclassified | place: Canada: Vancouver, British... | reverse complement strand
AGACAACTCCGGACAATTTACGGGTCCTCCGTTGTCTCGCTTTTGTTCACCATACCATGTAGTGTAATGCAATCTACTTTTTGAGACACGAATTCAGAAACAAAGGGTGCGGATGGTATCCGGCAGTTTCTCCGTCGCGCGACTGCCGGGCTATGGTAATAAAAAATGATGGTATTTCACTGTGATATTTTCTATATTCACAAAAGCTCCACAGGGCAGTGGACCGGCGGACGCGACTCAGATGAAAAAAAACACCCGTAAAATAATATTTTCAGGCATAGCGGTTTTGCTTGTGGTGCTGGTGATTTTGTTTGCCGGCGCGTGGTGGTTTGCCTCCAGACAGCTGGCCGGGCTGGATGTTCATAAAGAAACCATCCTGAAAATCATGCGTGAGGCACTTGACCGGGAGGTTGGCTATGAAACGGGGCGGGCGTCTCTCACTGTCAGACACGGCCTGTCCATTGATTTCACGCACCTCGCCGTCCGGGAAAAAGACGGCTCGTCTGAGCTTTTTGAGATAGAAGCAGCCGCATTCCGGGTCGATTTATTACCGCTTTTCGCAAAGCGTGTGGTTTTGCGAAAAGCAGTCCTTAAAAACCCCCGCCTTTTTTTGCAACGTAACCAGGACGGGCTTTTGAATATCGCTGATTTACTCGCGCGTGAAACAAAACCTGCGATGTCGCTGGGGCTGAAAAATGTCGTGATTGAAAATGGCGAGGTGTCATTTACAGACTATACGCGCGGCGCAAAAGGCCTGAAGACTTCGCTGGCCGGCCTGCAGTGCCGTATTGATCAGAGGCGCTTACGGTCCGGCTCGCGCTTCAGAATGTCGGCCATTATCCATGAAAATGACAGTGAGGGGGGGCTTGAAGCGGCGGGGATTTTTGTGCCCGCCTCCACGGGAAAGCCGCTTGGGGAAAGCACGATTGAGACTTCTATACGACTGACGGGGCTTGATCTCAGTCATTATCTTCCCTATCTGCAGGATTATGTCTCTATTTCCGCACTGGCCGGCCGCCTGGACGGGGAGGTGATGTTATCCGGTAAAGCCGCGCAATTTGACGCGCAGGGTAAAATAGCCCTGAAAGGTGCAATGCTGGATTATCCGGACGTTTTTGAAAAGAAACTCAGTCCGGAATTGGTGGAGCTTGATTATCAATTGAAGAGCACCGGCAGCGAAGTCCAACTGGAGGTCTCCCGTCTGGCAGTTGATGGTGTGTCGCTTGCCGGCCGGTTTTCCATAAGCGGCATGGGGGAGGATGATCCTTTCTTGTCCGCTTCCGCGACCTCATCATTTTTTTCTCTGACGAAAATGCACTCCTACATTCCCTGGAAGATTATTCCCGAGCCAGTCGGTGATTTCATAAAAGAGCATGTCACAGGGGGCAATTTCAGTCTTACCGGGGGAACACTCGCAGGCAGGCAAAGCCAGATTACGGATATGATGAAAAAAGAAAATGCCGGAGTGCTTGCCATCCGGGCGCATGTTCACGAAGGGGTGTTTAGCGTCGGCGCAGGCGGGGCACCTGATTTCACCAATATCAGCGGTGTGCTCGAGTTGAAAAACAGGCGGTTTTCCCTTGCAGGGATGGAGGGCAGGTTCGGTACATCTCCGTTTCGTCTCGATGGCTCGATTTCTGATTTCGCCGCGCCGGGTCCGGCTGTTTACACGGCGAAGATGTCACTTGAGCCGGCACGAGACGAGGTTTTGTGGCTGCTGGGTAAGGAAAAATTAACTCAATTTGTCTTTGACGGTGCGTCGTCTTTGATTATCAGCGGCAGAGGGCCGGCCGAAAATTTTAAAATTGACACAAGATGGGATCTGACCGGGGCGACCTACAGCTACGGTGATGAGCTGAAAAAGCCGGGCGGCCGACATAATCGCCTTGCCGCTTCTCTCATAATCAACGAGGACAAGCTTAAGGTGCCGTCCTTTGAGTTTGATCTGGAGGGGCAAAAGCTGGGCGGCAGCGCCTCATATAACTTTACGGGTAAATCGCCACTGTCGCTCAGGCTGAAGGCGGGGGCGCTCGATCTTCACAGGGTCGCGTCGTTTTTTCCGGGATTGAAGAAAATCGATCCGGCGGGGGTGTGCCGGATTTCACTTTTCGCCAGGGGAGCTCCTGACGCTCCGGAGGAGTTTATCTGGAGGGGAAATGTATCATTTGAAAATATTTCGTTTAGTCTCTCAAACGGGATGGAACGTATCCGCGGCCTGACGGGCACGGCCATTTTTAAAGACGGGGGGATTGAAGCCTCGCGCTTGCAGGCGCTGATCGGCCAAAGCAGCATAAAGGGCAGTTGCAGGATGAGTAACCTTCACCGTCGTAACTTTTTCTGCCGCCTTGAAACACCGCAGATAAACACGGACGATATCGGTCTGACAGGCCGGGACGGTCCAGTTATGCTGCGCGAGGTGAGAGCGCGCTTCACGGCGGGGGAGGATCGCGTCCGTATCGGCCGTCTTTCGTTTGGAGCGGGGAAGTCCGCTTTTGTTTTTTCCGGGGAAGTACCCTATCGGGATGATGCGCCTGTGACACTTAATCTGAGTTCTCCATTTATTCACTCCGATGACGCCTTCGGCCTGACGGGTCTTGAGTTCTCAAAAGAGACGGGAGGCTCATCGTCGGAGAGGCCTCTTAATTTAGCCCTGCAGGTGGACGCGGGTGTGGCGAGCGGCATTGATTTTGGCCAACTGACGGCCCGGATAAACTATGCCGGGAATGTTGTAACCATTGAGAGTCTGGAGGCGGGGATAATGGAGGGTCGTCTGCGCGGCGAGGGGAGGGTGGAGCTGCGCCCCGGCGGCCGCGATCTGTACCGGCTTAATTTTTCGCTTGAGCAGGCGGAGATGGAAAAACTCCTGGAATATTTTGACATCGGTGACAGGCTGGTGACAGGTAAAATATCTCTTGCCGGAGATGTGACCGCCACGGGTACGACATTTGATGATTATATCAGGACAGCGACAGGCTCCTTTCAGTTAAACGCCGAAAAAGGGGTTATAAAAAAGTTTTCCGTTTTGGCAAAAATATTTTCACTGCTCAACGTCGCACAGCTTTTTAAACTTAAGCTGCCGGACATGGCTGCCGATGGAATGCCCTATTCGGCGATCAACTCCGTATTTACGCTAAGCGGTGGGGTGATCGACGTTCAGGACTTGTTTGTCAGCGGTGATGCGATGCAGATTTCACTTGTCGGCAAGACGGATCTGATCGGCAAAAAACTCGACGGCATCGTCGGCGTTCATCCTCTTAAAACACTTGATCTGATTGCGGCGAGAATTCCTGTCGCCGGGTGGGTGCTTACCGATGAAAAAGGCAATCTGGTGACCGTTCACTTTGAGGTCAAGGGTGATTGGGACAACCCCGAGGTCAGGCCCATACCGGTTAAATCCCTGTCGCGCGGCACGATGAATGTTTTCCGCCGGGTTTTCGAGCTTCCTGAAAAGCTCATCACAGATACGGGGGATGTTATCCTGGGGCGATAGGCAGGCTTGTGGGCGCCGGGTATTTACGAAAGAGATTTGTCTTGATAAATTCCCTATGGAATTGTTAGAATCCACTACGTTTCTTTCATGATGCCCACGTAAAGCAGCCTTGTGCCGCGCTGCTTAATTTTTGTGTTATTTATGCGGAGACTTACTGAGAAAATCTGTTGATCGCAACTCAAGCAAGGAGAGTATTATGATTGCTTACCAACTTTCCATCCATGCGGAAGACAAGCCGGGGCAACTTGCCTCTGTGACGGCTCTCTTGGCCAAAGCGGGCATCAGCATCCGGGCGACCACGATAACGACCTTCGGGGAGACGGGGATCATCAATCTGATTGTTGACGAACCGAAGCGCGCCGAAAAGGTTTTAATACAGGCGGGCTTCGCGGTTTATCTCAAAGACGTTTTGGCGGTGCTGATTCCCGACAAGCCGGGCGGCCTCGACGGGTTGATGCAGCTCCTTTACCGGGAGGGTATCAATGTCAACAACGCCTATGGATTTGTGCTGGAGTGCGGCGAAAAGGCGGTCTTTGTCGTTGATGTGGACCGGATTGAAAAAACGGAGAAGCTTCTGGAAAAAAACAGGTTTGAAACTCTCGATACACATGCCCTCTCGGCTGTCGAGCCGTTTCACTATATGAAGTATTGATAGCCGGCGGCGTGTAATCATGCCTTAGTCCTGAGGTGTGCCGGTGGATGAGAAGAGGCTGCCAAAAGGATTCAGGGCGGTAATCAGCAAAACACCTCGTTGTGGATGCGATGGGGGAAGAAGGTGCGAGGTCGCCTCAATCATTTATGCCGTAAGGGAAAGTACTTTTAAAGTGGAGAAAAAAGCATGACGAATGAACAAAGCGGTAAATATTCCAAAAAGCACCCGGCCGGAACTCAAGTCGATGTCTCTTTGAAAGAGACGATCCTCCAACGGGCTCGGGACAATAAAATATCCTGCACAGAGTCCGAGACGATTGCCCGCAGCGGCGCGGCGCGGATGGAGGAGATCGGCGTGGCCCTTGACATGCTCAATATTGGCATAACTAAATGCCAGCTTGGTCTTTTCGGTTTCAGTGACCGGCAAAAACGTGTGAACGCGGCAGAGTCGGTAGGTTCGCAACTAGAAAGTGCCATCCGCGAGGCGATGACCGGCCAATGGCTGTCGTGCAAAGATGCATGGGATCTCGCTTATCGCCTTACATTGCCGCGCATGGACATCAGCGCCGCCTGTGAATATCTGAAAATAAAAATAAAACCCTGCCAGCTCGGCGCTTTTTAAATTCTTGCCGGAACAATGAAGGCATCGCGCCCTGCGGGGAGTTGTAGCGCTTTGCCGAATATTTCAAATGCCGGCAAAGCTGTTTTTCCCGGATGGCCGTATTCTCAAAGCGACGACACGTAGTGCCGGATTTGCAGCTTGACGGTTCCTGATTCGATAAACTAATATAGAGGCATAGCGGCGGCCTGTAAGCGCCGGTAAAATTTTTCAGAAAGAAAAATTCAATTCATGGAAGCTTTTATCATTCTGCTATTGCTGCTTCTTCTCAACGGTGTTTTCGCAATGTACGAAATCGCCCTTGTTTCGGCACGCAGAACCGGCCTGGAAGAAAAAGCAAAAGCCGGGCGGATGGGCGCCAAAACCGCCCTTGCCCTTCTGGAAGAACCGGAAAAGATATTTTCCGCCATTCAGGTTGGTATCACGCTGGTCGGCATTGTATCGGGCGCTTATGCGGGGCTGGCGCTTTCTGCAGGCGTGGCCGGGTTGCTGGCGAGTGCGGGTGTCCCGGTCGAATACGCCCAGACGCTTGCAGTGGTGGCGGTTGTCGTTTTGGTAACCTGTCTGACTTTGATTATCGGTGAGCTTGTCCCCAAAAATATCGCACTGAACAACGCGCAAGCAGTGGCGGTTTTTTTGTCTCCTCCCATGAGGCTGTTTTGCCTGGTCGTCTATCCCGTGGTATGGTTTTTGAGTTCGGCAACAAAATTGATCTTGAAACTTCTCGGTATTCAAACGAGCAGGGAAACGCCGCTGACCGAGGAAGAGTTGAGGATGATTTTGAAAAAAGGCTCCGAGCACGGCGTGATTGAAAAGGAAGAATCGGACATCATCAATGAGGTCATCCGCTTCGGCGACAAACGTGCCGGCGCCCTGATGACCCCCAGGGTGGACATCATCTGGCTGGATGTTAATCAAACATCCCAGGAGCTGCTGCAGGAGGCGCTGGAGGCGCCTCACCCCCGCCTGCTGGTCTGTGAGGATGAAATAGACCATGTCAAAGGGGTAGTCAATGTCAAGGAGCTTTTGGCATACTACATTCGGCATCAGACGCTGGATCTTCAGCAGATTATGTTTGAGCCCCTGTATATACCCGAGCAGGCCCAGGCGCTGAAGGTGCTGGAGATGTTTCGCAGCACCAAAAAGCACTTCGGAATTGTCATCAATGAGTACGGCTCGATGGAAGGCATCATCACGCTTCACGACCTGACGGAAAATATCATGGGGGACCTGCCCGCTCTGGGCGACCCGGATGAGCCTGAGGCCTACCTGCGCGAGGACGGGTCCTACCTCATTGACGGAGCGATGAAGATGGAGGACGCGGCCGACGTACTCAACGTGGTTTCCCTGCTGGAATACGATGAGGAGAGGCCGGATGTCAATACACTGGGCGGGCTGGCCATGTACCGGCTAAACCGTGTTCCTGAAACAGGCGATATGTTCACTGCCGCGGGATATCTTTTTGAAATAGTGGATATGGACGGCAACCGTGTGGACAAGCTCCTGGTAAAGGCGGCCGAGGCCCAGCAGGAATAGCCTGTCCGGGCTCCTTAAGGGAGACTCAGTCCCCGCTGGTGTAACTTTCAAGAAGGCGAGCCATCCGCCGGGCGTTATTTTGTGTTCCGGCGATGATTTGTTCCAGACTCAATGGCCGGTCGGCCAGGCCGTTACCGAAATTATCAATCGAACAAACAGACGCATATTCCAGGCTCAGCTCCTGCGCGGTGATGGCCTCGGATGCCATGGTCATGCCTACCACGTCGGCAAAATTTCCCATCATCCGGATTTCCGCCCTGGTTTCCAGTCGCGGCCCTGTGACCTGCCAGTAGGTACCACCATCCACCACATCGAAATCACACGCGCGTGCCGCCGCGACAAGTTTACGGCGCACCGGTTCACTAAGCGATGGCGTGAGATGGATTGCCTGCCCCTCGTGAATGCCCGGTACCGGCGCCGTGGCGATGAAATCATCGGGGATCATGATCGTTCCGGGGGTCAGGGAATTTTTCAGTGAACCGGTGGAATTGATGCCGATTACTTCGGTGACGCCCAGTTCTTTGAGTGCCAGCAGATTGGCCCGGTGGTTGATCAGGTGCGGCAGGATGTAGCATGAGGGATCAAGCCCGTGTCTGACGATAAAAGCCATGTTCCCGGCGGCGAGGACGGTAGTTTCGCCGTATTTGTTTTTCACCGTTTGCCTGTCGCACCTGTGTACGATATTCATTGCCTCCATCATGACGCTTCCCGTGAGAACCCCGATGAGCTCCATAATTCCTCCTTTAAAATACGCTGACTTATAGCAGAATTGAAAGTTTGCGTCAAAAAATTACCCCTGTGGCGCTCTGGCCGGATGAGGCGGAAATAGGATTTGACTTTTTCCGGCGCGCTGTGACATATAGGCCCAAAATCAAAGGAGGCATTTTTATGGGTGACGAGATTCTGGGCGTGGCCAGGGACGATAATTTCGAAGGGGAAGTGCTCAAAAGCGACAAGCCCGTACTTATTGACTTCTGGGCCCCCTGGTGCGGCCCCTGCAAAGCGATCGGTCCGCTGGTGGAGGAAATCGCTGCCGAGTATCAGGAGAGGGTCAAAGTCATGAAACTCAATGTCGATGACGAGCAGAAACTCGCGCTTTCCTACGGTGTGCGCAGTATCCCGACACTGATGATATTTAAAGACGGAAAAGTTTCCGACACCCTGGTGGGCTATGTCTCCAAAGACAAGCTGGAAGCTTTTGTCAATAAATGCCTGTGATCTGTGCCTCATAACCCTGTTGCCACAGCTTTTCAAAATTCCGTTCCAAAGGCGGTTTTCGTGCGGATAAAAACTCTCTCCATCATAATGGCGGCGATTCTGCTATGCTCGGGATGTTCGATCACAAAGGCTAGCATCATGTCTTTTTTCGGTAAAAGGACGCCTGTGGTAAACACGCCGGAGGCTCTTTACGCGCGCGGCACGGCGGACTATCAGGAAGGCAGCTATAAAAGAGCGCGCGAAGTATTCACCCGCCTCAAAGAAGAGTATCCGCTGCATGAACTGGCCGTTTTAGCAGAGCTGGGCATCGCTGATTCCTATTACAGCAATAAAGATTATGTGGAGGCGGAAGGCGTCTACCGTGATTTTGTGGAACTGCACCCGACTGATGAAAATGTTCCCTACGCGATATATCAGACGGGGATGTGCCACTTCCAGCAGATCGAAGATATAGACCGGGATCAGACGCAAACAGTCAAGGCAAGAAAAGAGTTTGAAAAACTGACCGCCCGCTACCCGCAGAGCAAATTTGCCCTTCTGGCAGAAAAAATGACCCGTGAGTGCAACATTAGACTGGCCGAGCGTGAGTTTTATGTGGGCAATTTTTATTTTAAGCTGAAAAAATATCAGGCCGCGCTGGACAGGTTTGAAGGCATCAAACGAGGGTATCCGGGCGTGGGACTTGATCTTAAAGTCGAGGCCTACATCGCGCAAACGACCAGGCTTATCGAAGAAGAAGAAAAGGCAAAAAAACTAAAAGAGGAAAAAGCCCGAAAAGGATTTTTCCGTCGTTTCCTTCCCTGACTTTCCTATAATTGGGCCATCCTGATGCCGCGGATCACACGGCAGCGGGAGGCTTCCGAATCCGTCGAAGTGTCCATCGTAAAATGACGGTCCGGCGGAATTTCCCCGATCGGTTCATAGTGTTTTTTCTGCTCCATCAGTATCTCCCAGCGCCCGTCGGAGGGGTTGTTTTTGTCATGTTCTCTTCTTGCCAGGCGTTTCTTTACTATTTCGTCCGGGCAGATGCATTCGATGATGTAGTAGGGCACACCCAGGCGCCCGGCCAGGTTGACGGCCAGCGCGCGCTGCGCGCGGGTGCTGAAAGAGGCATCAATGATGACCGGCCTGCCCCGGCGGATGATCTCGGCGCTTAATTCCATCGCCTTTTCATATGTTTTCTGCGAAATGCCGGCACTGTAGATGCCCTCGCCGAACGCATCAAGATGTTTTTCGGTGGGAGGAATATCGAGCATTTCCTTACGCAGAACGTCAGTGCGGATAATTTCCGCGCCTAATCTTGCCGCCAGATGGCGCGCCTGAAAGCTCTTGCCGGAGCCGATCATTCCCGCCGTAACAATCAGCGCCGGTTTTTCCAGGCGTGCCGCATAGGTGAAGGCCAGGTCGAAATATTTTGCCGCAGTGCGCTTGACCTGATTTCGTTCGGCGGGGGGAAGCTCTTTCTGGTCCAGGCGGAAACTGGTCACTTTGCCGCGTACGTAGGCATAGTAGCAGCGGTAAAAATTAAGTAAAGAGTTCATCTCCCCGTCTCCGGAATGATGTAAATAAGCGCGGGTGAACTCATCAGCGTGACCCGGATAGCCGTTAAAGTCCAGATCCATGGTCAGAAACGCCACCTCGGCTGCGGTATCGCTGAAGCGGAATCGTTCATTGAACTCGATGCAGTCGAAAACAATAATGTCATCCACAACACAGATATGCTCCAGGTGCAAATCCCCGTGGCAGTCGCGGATTTTATGATCCGCCACTCTCTTTTCGAAAAGGGGCCGGTTCGCCTGCAGAAACTTTTCAACATATTCTCTTATGAAGCCGTACTGGTGGGCTGATATGGCAACGTCAACGTACTTTTGGGTCTGGGTGAAATTTTCTTCGTTATTGTGTCTGATTGTTGAAATCGAGCCCATCTCGTCGATGGTGCCGCCGGTTTGGGCGGTTTTGTGAAACTGCGCGATTTTTCCGGCCAGGGCATCCATGGTTTTATCCGGCATACGATTTTCGGCAAGCAGTGTTTTGAGCATCCTGTCCAGGGGCAGTTTTTTCATGCGGACCGCGTATTCGACAATTTCTCCCCCACCCCGCAGAGCGGCGCGGCCGGACGGATCCAGCATAATGGGGACGACATCGAGGTAAATACTGGGGGCCAGGCGTCTGTTGAGACGCAGTTCCTCTTCGCAGTAGAATTTTCTTTTTTCCAGCGTCGTGAAATCCAGAAAACCGAAATCGACCGGTTTTTTTACTTTGTACACCTCATCGCCGGCGATGAAAACCCATGAGATATGCGTCTGCACCAGTTCCACTGTTTCGGGGTGATGTGGATAGAAATCCGGCCGCTGCATCTGTTGAACGATCGCGGGATGTGTCATGAATGCCTCCTGATGGTCGATATCGCAGCTTTGTTTCACTCTTTAGATAATCATCTGACGATAATCAAGGTCAAATATAGTAAATCCGCCAAATTTTGCTTGCGTGCAAAGAGCAATAGTGATTACTTTCTTCAGATTTTGTGTAAGGGAGCTTTGGATGTTCAAGAAAATGCGCAAGGTGGCAACGGTGAAGCTGGGGGGGAGCCTTGTTTATTACCTGGCTCTCTTATATTCGATGACCTTCCGGCTGAGAATCGTGAATGAGTCACAGTGGCGTGATTATGTGGACGAGGGCGGCAGGGTGCTTTTATGTTGCTGGCATCAGCAGTTTTTTATCGGTGTCCGCCTGTTTCGGCGTTATGTGAAATACAAAGCCCTGGTCATGATCTCCCGCAGCACGGACGGGGATATCGCCTCGCGCGTGGCCGAGAGCGCGAAAGTTTACCCGGTGCGCGGTTCATCATCCCGCGGCGGTGCAACCGCCCTGAAAGAAATAATGACACGCCTGCATCAGGGAAAAAGCTCTGTGGCCGTTCATCTGCTTGATGGACCACGCGGACCGGCGGGAAAGGTCAAGCCGGGCGCTATCGCCATTGCCGCTGGAGGGGATGCCGCCATCGTGCCCGTGTCTGTCGAGGCGGACCGCGCCTGGCACGCGAAGAGCTGGGACAGGTTTATGGTTCCCAAGCCCTTCGCGCGCGTTACCGTCACTTTCTTGCCGCTCATGAAACTACCCCCGTTGAACCTGAAAGAAGATTTTGAACAACAGAGGCTGATTCTGGAAGATACTCTTGCGCTCTATCTGAAGCATTGATTGCTGCCCCGTGGTGCGGCCGGCTGTTATTTCTTTTCTTCAAAAAAATCTTCGACCTTTTTAAAATTGTCGTCCACGAGATTTTTGAATTCGTTGCAGCCTTTTTTATAGGCGGCCATCCAGTCGCTGATCGCTTTTTTTCCCTCTTCGGGAAACATCGGCGTTTTCTCCCAGAATTTATTAACCAGCCGCTCGGTCTGTTCCTGCAAGGCCTGCATGGCGCGGAAGTTGTTATCAAAGGCTGTCTTGTTAAAGACAATCATCTGTTTGGCTATTTGTTTCGGGTCCATGGCTGCCCCCTTTTTGTGTTATGTTTCTCTGTGGTTATTTTTTCTTCGTTTTTGCCGTTTGCTGGTTTTCTATACCGGAGAAGTATTCAAGCACCTTCCGGTAACTGTCATCTGCCGCCGCCTTGAAATCGTCGCGACCCTTCTTGTAGCCGGCAATCCAGGAGTTGAGGGCTTTCCTCCCATCTTCTGGTACCCATGGTGCCTTTTCCATGAAATTCAAAATGAGTTTTTCCGTCTGATCCTGTAGTGCGCTCATCGCGGCGAAACTATTGTCAAATGCGGTTTTGTTAAATTCAATCATCTGTTTAGCTATTTGTTTCTGATCCATAGCTTTTCCCCTCCTGTTTGGTCTTGTTATAATATGGTTTGTGGAATGGGTCTGAAAACAGTCGCTTATTCAAACGGACTACAGGAGGTATTTTAACAACAATAATTATTTTGTAAAGTTATTTGTTGAAAAATTGCAGGTAGCAAGTGATTTGTCCGGTGTTGTAGCACATAAACTGTCCGGTTTATAAATTGCATCTATGGAGGTGAGGGTGATGGCAGCAAGGGCGCTTAAGTCAAGAGGAAGCGGCAAGAGTATTGAGGGTATGTTCCTGTACATTTCGGTGTCAGATATGCCGGTATGAGGAGAAGAATCTGGACGGTCGGAACGACAAGCGTTTTGTTTGGGCATCCAGGTGTAGAGCCGGTGGACGAAATGATGTATGAACGGCTTATGATTTGCGTTGCCTGTCAGTACCGGTTTTTACACAAATCATTGACGCGGGACGGGTATTGCGCTAGCTTTTAAAACCAACCGTCGGGACAAGGCCCGTCATCTATTGTGGCAAGACGGCCGATGAGATACAAAAGACGGTTTTTCTTAAAAAAGGACTGCCCGCGTGCAAAAGATCGAAAAAAGGGAAAAGCTCTGGACCAAAGATTTTATCATCGTATCGGTAATCAATTTTTTTGTTTTCCTGGCGCATTTTCTGTTGTTTGTAACCATTGCATCTTTTGCCGTGGACACTTTCGGCGCCACGACGGATCTGGCCGGACTGGTCGCCGGCATGTTTATTATCGGTGCGCTCATCGGGCGCGTCGTAACGGGGCGTTTCATCGAAGGGATCGGCAGCAGGAAGGTTTTAATTGCCGGCGCTTTTTCGTGTATCTTAAGCTCCCTTTTGTACTTCATTGCGGCAAACCTGCCGCTTTTGACTGTTTTCAGATTTTTACACGGGGTCACCTTCGGTGTGGTCAGCACCGCCACCGGAACTATGATAGCACAGATCATCCCGCCTCTGCGCCGCGGCGAGGGTATCGGCTTTTACGGCATGGGGGCGATTCTGGCTGTGGCGCTGGGCCCCTTTATCGGGATATTTTTGATTAACCACACAGATTTCAGAATGATCTTTGTCTGCACTCTGGTTCTGGCCGTGGTGAGCTTTGCCTTGTCATTTACCGTTTCCAGCCCGATTTACGAGGCTCCGGCGCGGGAGTCCTCCACCAAAGAAAGAGCTTTCCGTTTGACGGATTATCTGGAATACAGGTCGATACCGATTTCCATCATCATCCTGCTGGCGGGATTCAGCTATTCCGGCGTACTGACCTTCATCTCGCTGTACGCCAAAGAGATCCATCTGGAAAAAGCGGCAAGTTTTTATTTTCTGGTGTATGCAATCACGTTGATGATTTCCCGTCCCTTTTCCGGGCGGCTGATGGACATCAAGGGCGCGGACTTTGTCGCCTATCCCTGTCTTTTCCTCTATACAGCAGGAATGCTGATGTTTGGTCTTTCCGTGACGGGAATAATGCTCCTGGCCGCGGCTATTTTGCTGGCACTGGGATATGGAAATTTTTTCTCCTGCGCCCAGGCCCTTGCGATCAAGGATATTCCGCCCCACCGGATGGGGCTGGCGGTGACCACCTATTTTATTTTTGTGGACCTGGGCTTCGGTCTGGGGCCCTATATACTGGGACTGTTCGTTCCCCATACCGGCTACCGCGGCCTGTATCTGATGATGACTCTGGTGATTCTGACTGCTGTCCTGCTGTACTACCTTTTGTTGTCTAGAAAGGGTCTGACCAGGCCGGTGCGGGAGACTATACAAGTTTTAAACGATACGGAAGATATGGATTGAACGACGGGAGGCAAGCCATGGATAAAGACACACCGCTGGCAATCACGATCAGCCGCCAGCTTGGCTCGGGCGGGGCGTTTGTCGGCCACGAGCTGGCCAAAACGCTGGACATTTCCTATGCGGATCGCGAAATAATAGACCAGGCCGCGAAACAACTCTCCATGCTGGATACGGACCTGGAAAAACGTGATGAAAAAAGACTTTCGTTTTGGCAGTCTTTCATGTGTTCGCTGGCCTGCACACCCGAGGCTTACGTCAAGCCTCAGTCTCTGCCACCGACCGACCGGGAACTTTTCAAAATCGAGGGCGAGATAATGAGAAGAATTGCCCGCGAGCGCTCCGTTGTGATCATCGGGCGTTGCGGCACTTATGTTCTCAAAGGCCATCCCCGTCATGTGAGCATTTTCCTGCATGCCGAAAATGAGTTTCGCCAAAAGCGCCTTGAGCAGTTCTATGGGATTACTCCCGAGGAAGCGTTGAAAATGATCGCACAAAGCGACAAGGAGAGAGAGCTTTACCACCGTACCATGACCGGCGAGAAATGGACCGATGCGTCACGCTATGACCTGGTAATGAATACAGCAAAGACCGGTCTTGACGGGTGCGTGAGGCTGATACTCAAGTATCTGGAACTAAGAAAGTAGATAACAGGACGCGTTAGTATTGTATTTTCAATCTCCGGATGCACCACGCCCCGTGCCGTCCTCCGACAGCTTTTCACTGATTTCATCCGACAGCCGGTACCAGGCCTGCACCCCGTTTTCCAGACGGAAGTAATGTATGATATAGGCGGCTGCCAGAATCATCAATAGCGCGGTAAGGGCGATATAAGGCGCTGCGAAATGCGTGATCGTCCAGCCGAAGGAAAGCAGAAAAAAAAGACAGACAAAAAGCATCGTGATCAGATGTACCAGACGCTCATGCTGCATCCGAATGATTTGAGTTTCGTGACGGGCCAAAAGCCCGGCAAGCGCCTGCGGGTCTGGCCCGGCTTTCAGAATATCTCTCACAGCTTGTTCATGTCTTTTCATGTATGCGATCATATCAGTCCTTTCCTCGCCCGGGCGATCTTTTCAGTTTGGGGATAAACATGGGCGTTTTCTTTTTATAGCCAAGATAGACTTTGCCCAGTCTCATTTCCAGCTCCGGCTCCTCGATCATTTTTATTTCTAAAACACTTAGTAAAATAAAAACGGGAGTGAAAATAAAAGCGACCATGATGGATTTAAGGAGCATTCCGAGTCCGAAGATCGCAAGATAAACACCGCTCATCATCGGATGGCGCACATAAGAGTAGAGTCCGGAGGTAACTAAAGCGGGCGGCGGGCTGAAAGGGACGGGGGTGCCTTTGGCGCGGGCAAAGCCGGCCGCGCATGAAAAAACCATAATGAGTCCCGCAATAACAAGCGGGATGCCCGCACAGAGATTAAAGGGATAGGGAGGGAAAAGCGGCAGCCCGAGCGCACGGTCCAGTGCCCAGAAGGCCATCACCAGGAGCGTTGCGAAAATAAAAAATGACAAAGCGGTCGCGGGAGTCAATAACATCCTGAGCTTCCGGCTGCCGGTGGCCACGCTGAAAATCATACGTACAATATTGGTTTTCAGATCCATGCTGTTCCCCTTATTTTGATTTATTGATGAAACGCTCGGCCGGGTCCTGATGATAGAAATCTCCAAGCACCCGGTACAGATCGGGCATGACTTTTTTCATACTGACGGGCTGGCCGAAAAAATGTTCTGTGGCCACGGCAAAAAACTCAGCTTCATCTGTGGCAGCATATTGATCAAGAAAGGTTTGTCTGCCTTTTTTTACGTCGGCCAGCAGCTTTAAATATTCGCCGGAGAGGGTCCTCACCCAGTCGCGGTATTTATTGCGTCCTGCTAGCGGCGGCGTGCCGTCGGCGATGCCGTCTTGCATATCCAGTTTGTGCGCGAATTCGTGATAGACCACATTATAGCCGGAGTCGGGATGGAAAACGGCCTCGAGCACCGCGTCCCAGGCCAGAATCAGCGGTCCCTGATGAAAGGCCTCACCAGAGAGAGGCTCCGGCACCTCCAGAGGCTCCAGGGCCACCTCAAAAAAACCAGGCTTACGCTGGGGAGGGATCACCTCCGTGGGATAGACAATCACGGTTTCAACATTTTTATAAAAATTGTGCTCGATATTAAGAATCAGTATGCAGGCCATCGCGGAAATCGTGACGCGGATTTCGTCGGTCAACTCCAGGCCGCCACAGCCTTCCCAGTTTTTTTCCGCAACAAATATCTGCACCATTTCCCTGAGTTTTTTGCGCTCATTCTCATCAAGCAGTGCATCATAGCGGATATTGCGGCTGATGATCTCCTCCCATTGTGGGGGGAAGGACATTCGTGTCAGCTTGTCCCTTCTTAGCTTTTTGAACCAGCCAAACATGATGGTTCCTTCTCAAACCGATATTTCATCAATTTGTAACATAAAAACACTTGTATGTAAAAAAGCCATTTCGACCAGGGCGGCTGTGCATTTTATTAAAAAGATGCAACAAGAGACCGGCCTGCGTTCAGGGAGCGCAAAATGACGGATATCGCACCAAGGGGTGCATCTTTTCCCTCGTCGTCCGAAAGGGATTTATATATTGAAATCCCTGCCGGCAGACTATATAGATAGACAAAAAGGAGGGCCGAAAATGAGGAAAATATTATTTATCGTTGTTGTTATGACGGCGCTGTTGTTTTCGACCAATGCCATGGCCCAGGGCAAAGCTTATCGCTGGACCGGGTTTTATGTCGGCGGTCAGGGAATGTACCTCACCGGAAACAGCGACTGGGAGATAGGCTCCAGCTGGAACAGCATCAACCACAATGTGAACGGAGGTATGGGTGGATTTTTTCTGGGATACAACTACCAGTTGCCCATCAATCTGGTGCTTGGTGCGGAGACAGAAGTTAATTTCGGGCAGGCCGACGGTTCGTCTTCCTGTCCCAATACGGAATTCAGTTGCGAATCCAAGTTGTACTGGCTGGGTTCGACAAAGTTCCGACTGGGCTATGCCATTGACCGTTTCATGCCGTTTATCTCGGTCGGCTGGGCCTACGGCGGAGGAGAAAACAGGGTAAAAGATTTAGTATATGGCTATGATCAAAAGGACAGCAGCTTTTACTTCGGAGCGGTACCGGGTATCGGCTTTGAGATTGCCATTACGAAAAATCTTTTGTTGCGCGCCGAATATAACTACTATTATTTTTTCAGATCCGAACAGGAGATAGACTATACCAAACCTGACATTCAGGTCGATATGTCCGCCTTCAAGCTGGGCCTGAGCTTCAAATTTTAGTAAAAATCTTCCGTTGAGAGGGCCGGGATGGTATTCTCCCGGCTCTTTTGTATTTAAACCCCGATAGATGGTCGCTGGAAAACTCGTGGTAAATAAGGGAAAGTGCGCGGAGGTACCATGTACTCGCTCCTTGCGGATGCGGTGATTGTCATCCACTTCTTGTTTATCGCCTTTGTTGTGGCGGGCGGTCTTTTGGTGCTGTACCGGCCGAAAGTCGCCTTTTTGCATTTGCCGGCGGCTTTCTGGGGAGCCTTCATTGAATTTTCAGGCTGGATCTGTCCGCTCACGCCGCTGGAGAACCACCTGCGGCAACTCGGTGGCGAAAGCGCCTACAGCGGCGACTTTGTCGTCCGCTATCTTATCCCGGTGATCTATCCCGCCGGACTTACCGGACAGATTCAAAACATCCTGGGCGCCTTTGTCGTGGCAATAAATCTGGTTTTATATTTCTTCGCCATCAGGCGGCATTTGTTCGGAAAACAAAACGCCTGATTCAATATATCCGACGGTTTTTACTGTTGCGGACGCATCGACAAAAGAAATGAGCGCAAATTTATTTTGTCACTTTTAATGCCGAGTTTCGCCCGAATGTTTTTTCTGTGAAAGTCCACCGCCGTGGAGGATATGTTTAACAGTTGTGCGATTTCTTTGGTGGTCTTTCCTTCCTTAACCAGATGGGCAATCTGTATTTCACGGGGGGTCAGATCATAGTGCTCCACGGTAAGGTTTTGTAAAAAAGGGGAGATGATTTCTTTTAAATTCTCCTCGATTATATCCAGCTGGTCTGCCTGAGCTTCGCTCAGCTTGAGGACTCTGAGCTTTTCAACGTATGGCAGAACCAGTTTTTTGACATTGGAGACCACCCTTTCTTCAATCAGAGTCTGATCCTCCTGTCTGTGTTTTAGCAATACCTTAAGGGCTGTATTGGCCTCCTCCAGATGAAGGGTTTTCTGGCGCAATTCGTTTTCGCTCTTTTTCAATTCCCGTTCGGCTTTTTTACGTCCCGTTATGTCCAGAAAGGAAATGACATAATTGCTGAAATCCGTCACAGGGGAGATAGTGACCAGCACGTCCCGGGCTTCCCCGCCGGCACCCAGAAAGCGAACCTCCCGGTTATCCGCTTCATCCTGCAGGAGCTTTCCGGAGTTGTTTTTTAGTTTCGCGATTTTATTGTGGTCGTCGGCGCAGATAAAATCCGGCCAGCTCTTTTTATGTTCAATTTCTTTTTTTGCCAATCCGGTGAGCTTTTCAAATTCGTGATTGGCCATGACAATGGTTCCGTCATCTTTTACGGCAATCATGGCTGTGCCGGTGTTGTCGAAAACAGTCCTGTATTTTTTTTCAGATTCCCTTAAAGCCTGCTCAAACTTCCTGCGCTCCGCGCGTTCGGTAAGTTCGTCCAGAGCTCTCCTGACGGCCGGGGGCAGCTTGGCAAGCCTGTCTTTGAGCACATAGTCGGTCGCTCCTTTTTTGAGGAGCTCGATGGCCAATTCCTCGCCCAGCGCCCCGGACACAAAGATGAACGGAATCTCCGGACATTTCTTCACGGCGATCTCCAGGGCCTCTTTTCCGCCGAAACCCGGCAGACTGTAATCAGCCAGAATAATGTCCGGTGCAAATTCCTCCAGTGCCGTCAGAAATGAATGCCGCCTGGCCACCCTCCTGGAGACGAACAAAAGGCCTGCCTGCCTCAATTCATCTTCCATGAGCTCCGCATCAACAGCGGCGTCTTCCAGAATCAAGATCCGCAATTCTCTGTCCATCACCGCCTCCGGGATTGAATGTAAATATTGTGCGTGATGAAGTTTTGCCTAAGAAACATTCTCGTTCATGACAAGCCAGTATTTTATGATTTCACCGATATATTCGGAAAAGATATCCGCGTCCAGTGGCTTGATGAGGTAGCTGTTGGCGCCGGATTGATAGCATGTCATCCGATCCGACTTTGCGTTGGAGGATGTGAAAATGACCACAGGTATATGCCTTGTCTTATCATCGGATTTAAATCTTTTCAAAAGCTCCAGGCCGTTTATTTTGGGAATTTTGAGATCCAGAAGTATCAGTTTTGGCGGCTGCATGTTATTGGTTCTGAAGCGGCTGTCCGGCTGGAAAAAGAACTGCGCCGCCTCCGCGCCGTCCGTGAATACCAGTGTTGATATTTTTTCTCCGGTATCTTTAAGAGCGTCCTTGATCATTTCAATATCGTCGTGATTATCTTCAACGAGCACCAGATCGGGGTAGGTTGTCATATCAAATTAATTTCTCCTCCGTTTGCAGTGTAAAATAAAATATCGCCCCTTCATCAACCTTGCTCTCGGCCCAGACGCGCCCGCCGTGACGATGAATGATACGCTGGACGATGGCCAGTCCGACTCCGGTACCTTCATAATCATCGGAACTATGCAGCCGCTGGAAAACGCCAAAGAGCTTATCATAGTATTCCATGTCAAAACCAACGCCATTGTCTTTCACGTAGTAAATGTTTTCATCGCCATCAGTGTAACCGCCGGCTTCAATCAGCGCCTCGCTTTTGGTTCTGGTATATTTTACCGCGTTGGACAAAAGGTTGGAATATACCTGTTTCACCAGTATCCGGTCTCCCCAACCCGCGGGAATCTCTTTAATACTAATAAACATGTTTCTGCCGGGATTGATAATCTGAAGCTCATGCCATACATCATTGATCAAGTCCTCCATATTCAGGCTGGATTTTGTAAGCTCCAGGCGCACCAGACGTGAAAATGAAAGCAGATTATCGATGAGCTTGCCCATAATTTGCGTGTTGGTTCTGATTAATTCAAGCCTGCGTTTTCCCTCATTATCGAGTCTGTCTGGCTGATCCCTGAGGATCATTCTGGAGTAACCGTCAATTGCCCGCAGGGGGGCGCGCAAATCATGCGAAATGGAATAGTCAAAGCTTTCCAGTTCCTTGTTTGTCGCCTCCAGGAGCAGCGTACGCAGTTGGAGGAGTTTTTCCGCTTCCTTCTTTTCCCTGATTTCCGCTTCCAGCGCCTTGTTCGCCGTTTGCAGCTGCTTG
>Ga0255344_1002928_pt1 | contig 19565 bp, 24 predicted proteins | sample wastewater_treat_5_FD_192414 | JGI IMG/M metagenome (GOLD analysis project Ga0255344, IMG submission 192414) | Wastewater microbial communities from Lulu Island WWTP, Vancouver, Canada - plant18 | ecosystem: Engineered > WWTP > Wastewater > Unclassified | place: Canada: Vancouver, British... | reverse complement strand
GAGGCTCTCGTTGATAGAGCCCGAATCGCCAAGGTCTGTGCTCTTTATGGCTTGCATAAGGGATTCCACCTCGGATTCGAGCGACTGAATAGTTCTTACGCCCTCCTCTGCTCCCTCTGATATGTTTTTAGAAATAGATTTTCCGGCTTTTTTCGAGCTTTTATCTACTCCATCCAAATAGGTGTTCAGGCTCTCGAAAAGCCCAGATATATCTAATACGAATTTACCAGAGTTGATAATACCCTGTATCTGTTTCTCTTTGTCTTCCCAGTCCTTTTTGAATTTGGCAATATCAACATCGAGCTTAATACCAAATTTTAAATCCTTATTATCCGCCATCTTTGTTTAATTCTTTTCGTATCCTATCAGCCTTCTCCTCGTTGCTTTCGCTTGTTCCCAAACCGAAGCGCCCCAGAATATTTCTGAGTTCATCATTCGTGGGTCTTTTCTTCTTACCCTCGGTCTTAGGTGGAATAGTGGATTTGCGTCTTAGCCCGGACTTATCACATAGGGCTATGGTCTGCCATTGTATAGAGTCAAGCCACCAATAACGATACTCTGTGTATGGTGATACCTGACCATATAATGCTATGATGGTGTCGTTTCTTGCTCCGATTTTTGTTCGGCTATCATACTGCGTATATTTGTCTCCGACATCATCCTTATCATCTTGCAGTTGTCTTGTAGGTAGAGCAAATTCTTCAATAATATATTTGACTCCCCCAGGCTTAAACCCTCCTCCAGTATTTTCCCAAGATGCGCTTGGGTTTTTGTTATGTGCAGCATACGCCAATGCCACCAATGGAAAAACTTGACTTTAAACCAACTGTGCAAAAGAAGTAAAGAGACGCATTTTGGGACTAACTTTCTGTTGTTCGACATATTCAAAAATAGCAGGCCTTGTTCTTTTGAATACTGCACCTCTGCTTTAGCAATGTATCTATCAAACCTCTCAGCGATGGCGTTATTCATCATACTAATAGCATAATGCTTACCATCAACGACAAGCTCTTTTGGCACTCTTTTATCTATATTGTCAAGCGCAATATGTGCTTTTGTATCTATTGGCATAGTTATATATTTTTTATAATAATAGCGGGGCTGTGGTTTTAAGTCTCAACCCCGCTATTACTTGTCGCTATTTAAGCGTAGTTGGCTTTCGCAGTGTAGTATACCATCATTGTATACAGATTTGCTGTAACCAGCTTTTCTGCAACAACGCTGACTTTAACACCAAGAAGCTTGCCATCACGAACTGGGGAAGCAGTAACCCTTGCTTTCGGGAGCAAGATAGCCTGATTCAAATCCTGATTCAAGAAGGCAATAGGAGCAACAAATGTTGCCAATTCGTCACCAATACCAACAGCAGCAGATGCTTCGAGCCAGTTTGAGCTCGAGTCCAAACCTGCGGAGATGTCGTTGCCAAGCAGGAAGGTTTTAAGAACATTGGCACTCGTGCTCATGACGGTAAACTCATAAGATATGGTTCCGTTTACAGCATAAGAGACGACGGTTTCACCTTGTTCGTTTTTGATACTCTCCATTGTGACATCTTCCCCAGTGTAAGAGAAAGAATCCTCGAGGATATCACCAACATCCTTCGGGTTAGCAAGACTTGCGGCAGTAGCGTTGGTGTAGTTGGCTGGCTTGTCAAAAATAACAACACCACCAAGGCCTACAAAATGGGATGCAACTCCCGATTCTAATTTTCCAATTTTAGCCATTTTTTAAGATATTAAAACATTTACATTTACTATTTTTGTGGAATAACCAGTATTAATCGCTCTTCCTGAGTAGACCATCGAATTGTGATTCAGCTTATAACTATAACCATTACTCACCATTGGTGAGTTAAAAATATCCTTAAACTCATTTATAAGCTTTTGCTCTCGTACCGTGTTTGACGCTCCAGTTGTTAAGAGTTTGATGTTAATTATTATAGATATGTTCCCCTCGACTAAAGCTCGCTTGTGTGCTCTGGATATCAATGCTCCATTTTGCACAATCTCGATAAACTCTTTTGGAAGACCACTTGTAGGGATATTCCAATTCGTGTATATCTTCGTCGTAACACCAGCAGCCTCTAATAGAGTCTTTAGTGTGTCGCAGGGTGTTGTGTCTAATTGTACCATTCTATATTTTGCGTCATTTCCTTAACATTGTGAGTAAAACTCGCAGAGATGTCCGGGTATAGCATTGTTATAAAATCTGCTAACTCGGCGCACAGTACATCGAAATAATGAGACCATTCATTCACCTTTGCGTTGTATGGCATTGTAGAAAAGAGAACTATACTTACACCGGTCGCATAATCCAAACTCGGTTCAGACATTGCGCGCTCGAGAAGATTTCTCCCCCAAAACCCATCTCTTGGGATTTCGGCTATTGGGTCAAATAGAAACCTGGTGAGTGTCCCCCCGGAATATACTGCAATACCCGTGCTGTCATGTAAGTTACCTGTGTCTATCGGGATAATAGAGCCATCATACATACGCATAAACTCTCTCAGGCTTATATCGAGATCATTCACGATCTCGTCTCCGATAATCTTATCGTTGCCATGTATGGCTTTTGTTATCACGCCAAGGTTGTATACTGTATACTTACCCATGATTATGATTCATCAGCATCTTTCAACCATAGCGTTGAGCCTGACACGTAGTCTTCTTTTTCAACAATAAAATCAAGTATCGTTGATGTGATAACCCTATTGTTGTGATGAAATACAACAACCCGGTCGTTTACTCTCATACTTACTTCAGTACTGGGTATGTGTGCTTTATAGTCGCCTTTAATAACAAAGTCTTTCAAAGAATTACCACCCGAAGCCGCTGCCTCAAGTGAGCAATGACCATACCATAACCCGTCAAAAAGCTCATAGCCGTCACTATCTGTTTCGCCCACGCTTCGGTATATGGCGCACGTTAATGGGTAGAAAAATTCGTCTGCATCTTCAATAACCGGAACGTAATGAAAAACAATACGCTGCCCTTGAAATTCAAGAACACTGTTATTAAATGTATAGAACGATGTAAATTCCATTTCTATCCCCAAAAATTAGTTGCGTCATAAAAACCATCACTTGAGCGAATAGGGTTTAATCCCCACTTCTCTCTAAGGTTGTTCGATCTTTCAATCCAAGACTCCCGGATAGAGGATGGTATGGATGGCATCCTTTCAGACATGCTGCGTTCTCCAACCTTTTTTGAATAGCTTCCACCTCCACCCATTACAGAGGCATAAAACCACGCCTCTGATTCGGCAATATCTCGTGTCTGCTCGCTTATCGTGGTAACATCTGCACCGGCCGCTATATTGTTATTAAACAATATACGATCAATGGTGCTACTTGGAAGTGTGAGCAGTGGAACAACCTGTAAAAAACTCTCGATAGTCATAGCTGTAATCACAATTCAATAGCCTACTAAGCAATATTACGATTTTGCGTAAGGATGCAGGTAGAACATTAAATGAGGTTTGTCTGGGACAACAAGCGATGTCATTTCGGTATTGAACGACTGAATCTTCTTGATATAATCATAGCCAACAGTCATTAATAATCTACCTCCAAACATACTTGCATACGTGCCACCTTCAAGAGCAATAGGCTCAACTGTGAGTGTTTCACCTAAATTTCCATCAGGAACAAGGACAATAACATTAGCCTCGAAGGAACGTATCTGAGTCCTTTCTAATTCCTTAGTGGTTTTGTTGAATGACTCAACAGCAACTATGCTATCTTGGATAACAAACGGGGCACCAACGAGGTCTCCTAAGATTTCAAACTTGCGTTCAAATGTCAGGTTCCCTGCAAGTGTAGCGGGGGCTGTAGACTCAGGATTCAGGTAATAACCAATAGCGGTTTTTATTTTAGAATGGTTAATAACCTGCTTTGCATACAGCTTGTCGATCTCAAAGTGCATAGCGGATACGCCTTTTCCCTCAAGAGTATCAACCATGTCTTTTAAATCCTGGATTGGATCACAAGAGTTTCCTTCGGACGAATAAACGCCATTAGATAAGGCAGTCCACCAGCGATCATTGCTAGTCTTTGTTTTTACATTGCCGGTCGGAATGTGAGCCGCGAATACATCCTTAATACCACGTGGGTTGTTTGTGTTTGTTAAAGCAAACTGACCCGTAGACACAATCTGGTGTCTTTGATAAGTCAAGGAATTTGTATGGCCTCCAACCAAGTTATCGGTAGTAACAAAAAGACTACGAAGTGCGGCTTGTTTTGCCCTGTTAGATGTAGCACCAAAGCGTTGTTCCAAGATAATTTGTTTCCGAATCTTGTCTTCATTGAGGTATTCTACCATCTTCATGCGAGGAATCTTTCCTGTCTGAAGTTGTGCGCCCTCTGTTCCAATCGGGATAGCGGGAGAGTCAATGTCTACATAGGTAGCCATTACATTCATTTTCAGCTCCTTGCGTACTTGCTCATAAGTGAAATCAATAAGCATATCGGAAGCAAAGGGGAACCCTGCCAGATTCAGTTCATTGTATTTCCTTGCGAGAATATCATCAAGGAATCCCTGAAGTGCCCTGTTATCGTTGGCACCAAGACCGGCGGATAACAAGTCATAAAAAGTCTGCGGATAAGTGTTCATCTTTATTCCTCCTCAAATTGAATGTTGGACAATACGGATTTTGCATAGTCAGATATGTACGGTATGCGGCTTGCGAGCACCCTCCCATCATCAACAACAGCACCAGTGGCGGCAGTTGCTCCGACTTCGATTTCAATATCATTCCATAGTAATCCGTTGACCTTGGAAATCATAGTCTTTCCAGAACTAGAATCGGCAATGACGAGAAAATCGCCTTCCGATGCATCCCCGAAGTCATTAGCAGTAATGGTCAGGTCATAGAAACCTGAAGCATCAATCTGCACAGCGGAAGGGGCGGCAGCTTTTGCGCCAACCCAACCGGTGGCGGGCATAAGCATAAACACGGTATCAGTATTCGGTATGGTGCCAAGAGATCCTGCGGCTACCTTTACGGTAACTTGCCCAGAACTTACGTCACCCTGAAGCTCAAAGACTTCAAAAGGAACGAGATTGCCACCCATACCATTGAGATAAACCGGAGTACCAGCAGGATAAATGCGGCCTTCTTCGATATATGCATCTATAAGGCTTCCACCGGCAGGCTTAACGCCCCTAACCTCAAGCCAAACAGGGGTGTTACCCCCGAAGGTTTGAGTTTTTTTAGCATTTACGTTAAAACTCATTTTGGTAAAATTAAGTTAATAATACAATTCGAGACTATTCTTTTTTAGGTATAAACCCTTCGGCTTCAAGGAACTCTGCGGCCTCTTTTAACGCTTTGTTCTCACCTCCTCCACCACCTCCTTTTGTTTCCACAGGAGTGTATCCCTCTACGTTGCCGATAAGTGACAAGGTGTCATTATAGTCGGCCTCTATTGCTTTCGCAATTTCTTCAGGATCGCTATCCTTTGTGACAGAACGAGTCCCCCTCTCAATAGCTTTTTCGTAAGCCTTTTTCCATCTTTCATCCGGCCTCTTGGATAAGAACTTCGATCGAGCTTCTTTTTTAATTTTCTCGATTGTCTTTTCATCCTCAATGGCCGCAATCTTTCCGAGCAAAGGCTCAAGCTGCTTACTCAAGAGTTCTGTAATCACCTTTGTGGGGTCTTCATCCTTCTGAGTAACATGGGCTGGTGTGGTAGTTGTTTGCTTAATCTTTTCGGAAACTTCCTTGCGTAAGTTACCATTAGCTGTCCTAAAGACAGGCAATGTAGATGTAACGAAAGCGTCAAGTTCTGTTTCTTCGGTGGTCAGGACGGGTATTAGGGACTCTAATATTTCGTCTAAACTACGATCGCTAAGCATTAAATCGTTTTTACCGATTTTCGCCTTGATTTCTTCAATGGCTTGTGTCTTTGTAAATTTCATAGGTTCTCTATATTTAGTGGATCTCACAATAAATTCTCCAAAAATACGAATAATTTTGCTTATTAACAAATATTTTGTTAATTTTGTTAAAAAAACACATAAATATGTTTAAGATAATTAATGATGGCGTAGAAAAGCCTAAATTATACCCAAAAATAGAGCGAAGTATACCAACCGTAAAAAAAAGAGGGTGGGTAAAAGTTGATGGTAAAAAACTACGAGACCATAAGGATTTTATACCTCAAACGGGATTTCAGGAAGCACTATGTACGTGTGATGCAGATGTAATATTTAGTGGGGGCGAAGCTTCTAGTGGTAAAACTATGTGCATATTAATGGAAGCCATGCGAGGACTTGGGAGGCCAGGATATTCGGCCATAATCCTGAAAAAGGAGCTTGTCGAAACAAAGGCCGGCGGTGGTATTTTAACAGACGCTAAAAGGTTGTATTTAGATATACCCGGGTGCTCATTCACGTCATCCGACTCTCCTACTTTTGATTTTCCCACATGGCAATGTTCTATACAGCTTACTCACTTAAACCTGCAAGGCGAAGGCCAAGAACGGGTGGCTCAAGAGAAAGCAAAAAACAAGCAAGCATCATATATTGCTATTGATGAGCTTACAAACTTTACTTTTAAGATATGGAAATACTGGTTCTCCCGTAACCGCGATAACTCTGGTATGAGACCAAAAATGATATGCACACTTAATGCAAATGGGTGGCATTGGTCTCGTAGGATGTTAGACTGGTATATCGGAGATGATAATTACGTCATTCCAGAGAGAATAGGCGTTAAGCGATACTTTGCCATACAAGGAGAGACCGTGGAGGATATTGTCTGGGGTAATACGAAGCAAGAGGTCTTGGATAAAATTAGCATCAAGATGACCAAAAAGATGATAGATGCCGAACTACAACCAGAGGATATGATAAAATCCTTCACGTTTATCCCTGGGAACCTCATGGATAACCGTATACTAACTTACAACACAAAGGGTGGAAATGTGGCAAACCTATTCCAGTTGGGCGAATCTGAGAGAAAAAAGCTTATGTATTCATACTGGGGAGAGTCAGAGGATGCCGAGGCTATGATTACGAAGGCTCAAATCAGAGAGTTATTTAGCAACCCATGGAATGGCGATAATACCATAAGGCTTAGCATAGATATAGGTGATGGTGGGGACGCATCACGTTGCTGGGTATTTAAAGGGAATCAATGCATAAATATAGAATATACATACACATCTGATGCGGTAGAAAAGGCGCAATGGATAAGAAGCCTAATGATCAAATATAAGGTTAGGAGGGAACATACAGTTGTAGATGCCGGAGGTGGAGGAAACTACATAGACGATTACCTAAAGGGAGTTGTTGGTGTGCTTATGCAATCCTCGCCACTTACTGAGTATGACGAGGATGGTAATATATTGAAATTTGAGCAATATGTAAATTTGCGATCCCAGATGCTTGGTAAGCTATCAGCAATGATTAATGCGCAGGAAATGTCTATCGCAATAGATAAAAACACCGTATTCAAGCACGGAAAGAAGGGGTCAAGGGAGAGCACATTGATAGATATAATTACAGACCAGGCTATAGGCTGTCTTCGTAGAATACAAAAACCAACAGGAAAATATTATTTTATTTCAAAAGACGAATACAAGCACTCAAGAGGGGAATCTCCCGACGACTTAGACTGCATGGCTATGGTGACAATATTCTTTCTGGATGCGAGGCTTAAAAAAAGAGAGACGTATATTGAAAGTGATTATGCCGGACTTTACGAGTTATGGTAAAAAAACAGCACCCAATCTCTCGACTGTGTGCTGCCTAATTAAAATTAAAAAATATCATGAATAGATTACAAAGATATGTAATATATTTTACATTTGCAACTTTCTTATCAAAATCTTGATAAATTATCGAAAGTTTTCCCGTTATCTGTCATAATATAGGCCTTATCGTCCACGCTTAACTCTACGCTTTGAGTTTCGCCGAGTATGATGCGATTAACCTTTCCGTTGCATTGTAGTTTTGACGAGATGGTCTTAAACTCTAATGGGTTCTGCTTGGCAGATACAACCCTATACCAGTTTCCTATCTCGGTGTTAACCTCTTCTCGCCCCGAACATTTCCTTAGAATAAACATCACCCAATTCGTTTATGTGTAAAACCTCTACCTTGTTACCATACGCTTTGTGAGGCACCGACACGAAGCGCTGTGAGCCATCAAAAGACTCGTAATCTCTTACTATGCTGTCAAAATCCTCGCCACTAAACCCGGAGCGAAGAGACCATACCTTAACCTTTTTTCGTATGTTTTTCCTGACATAAGAATAGTGCCGCATTTGAATAGTGTTACTTTGGAACACGGTTATATTCCCACTTGCAATCCTTCTTGTCAGGTCAGAAGGAATAGATGTCGGTAGCGAAAATTGGAATCGTAATCCGCTTTTGCATAGAAAAGGCACACCTCGCTGCATTCCGCGCTCACAGAAGCAGTCATCCAGCAGAATATGCTGGTCGTCTTTATAGTAGTTAATATAATAACAATATGTCGCCTCAGGAAGCCACTCTCGAACATAATTCTTTGCGTAATCAAATTGCGCTTTAGTATAGAACTCATCAGAATCAGTGACAATAACATAATCGCACCCCTTTTGTTGCAGATAACACATCCCTTGATTTCTCTTAACGGTTTCCTGTTCTCTTGGTGGCATATATGGAATACGAGGAAAGTAGATAATCTCATCAACCAGCCCTATTCGCTTCAGGGTTTTCACCTCTTTTATGTCTGCCTCGTCAGCGGGTATTCCGAGATAACTCTCGGTTTGCATAAGTATAACAACCTCATCTATACTGCTACGAATCTCTCGCACTATTGATTCAATATGCTCTGTTCCCTCAAATGTGTTTATTGCCAGACCGACTTTTATTTTGTTTTCCCAATCGGGTAGTGTTGCTGCCCACTTAGCCATCTGCTCCCTACTTTCGGAGGGATTTAATCCAGACTCACTGGGGTGCAGCACGATAACAGAATCATCTACAACGTTACTTAACCCTTTTCGTATCGCTCTTTTGCAGAGATATAAGTCTGTGCCCCAGCCATTTCTATTGAGCGACAAGTCAACATTGAACCCTAATTCTCTGCGGAAAAGGTGAAACCATCCCTCAAAGTATGGCACTCGGCGCATCGTGTTTCCGGGTTGGTTATATCCATGCGAATGGCTCCTGCCTCGCTTATCACAAGATGGCTGATAGCAACCTATCTCAGATATTTTAACAGCCTCGAGCATCCTGCTTACGATTCTCTCTTTATTGGCATCATTAATAACCAGGTCTGATGTTATTATACACACCCAGTCGCTACCATCGCTTAGCCGCATAGCTTCATTGAACATTCCGCCGTAATAAATGTTTGGGTAACGCACCACACCTTCACCATGGCAGGGCGGTTCTGATCCACTATCAAGAATACGGGTATTGAAGTGCTTAGACATGATATCATACCACATCCTTGCGCCTTCGTTTTTGTTGTAATTGAAGATGAAAACTGATATATTCATGTTTTTATGTATTGGTTTTTCGTCTTACTTTGATTTTGCCTTATTATCTATCCCGGCATCAGGAGGGTCTATCTCTGGCTCCTCTGGCTTAACCTCTGGCTCCTCTGGCTTAATTAGCGCCTCTTGCCGCTTTGCTTCTGCCTCCATTTCCGCCATTATTCGCTCATATTCATTAGGGTTATTAAATGAGATTTCCCCCGAGCAGGTACGAACGGATGATATGCCTGCTCCTTTAGCGATAGCCAGGTTATTAATTTCTTCCTGCGCGTTCTTAGGAACTTTAGGCTCGAGAACCCAAGACATCTCCATATTCTGATACCCTATTGAGTCTTTTTCTATAATTCCAACGAATAGTTTGAATAAATCAATTAGCTCGATAAAGAATGGATGCAGCTCGGCTATTTTATTCATAGACCATTGCAGCTCACGCCAATATAGATTCTGAATAAATGCCCCAGAGTTCTCACCAGCACGAAGCTCTTCCGGTTTCAACACAACCATTCCGAGCGTCTCCCATAGTAAATCTAAATTTTTTGTCAGGTCAATAGTGAATGTGTTGCTCGCATCAGCAGGCTGAAGAATCTTAGCGTCGCCAGCCTCACTCTTTGACGCTATCACCTTCCCCATTCTGCCAACAGGCGGAAGGCTCATCACACCACCCCGAAGGAACATTATCTGATAAGCATAATATCTGTTATTCTCGGCAAGGTCTGACAATATGCGCTCAATCCTCTCTATAGTAGACTGCCCTGCCCCCCAGCAGACATCGTTTTCTCTGTGGTATACAACAGGGCATTGTTTTAAATTGTGATGAGTAGTGTTAATAAGGGTGTAGCCATCTTCGCTTTCCTTGCTTGATAGCTTGCCTTTTACGGCTTTAAGAAAGCGCTGTAACGAAGAATCATCTTTCCCTGCAACCTTATCATTTTTAACCCATAACTCGATAGTCGACGATGTGTATAACTCAACAGCACGTTGCCCCCTATAGCTAAAAAGGCGAACAAAGACATCATTCCCATCTTCGTCTTTTGTCATGTTGATAACATCGCCATTCTCATAAGAGAAGACTTTATATTTTATCTTGCCGTCCTTTGTGAATAAGTATATCGCGGAGTCTCCTGTCCCAAAGATGGCAGCACCAAAAGCTTTGAGTGCCTCAGTCATTCCTGTGATATTCCAATGCTTACGGAACTTTGATACAAGCGCATCATTCGATTCGTCTCCTTCGGAGCCAAACCACATATCATTTCCAAATGTATGCGTTACTTTGTGTCTGCGAACAGCATCCTGAATTCCAATAGCAACCCGCTCAACCTCCTCGTATCCATCTAACACATTCTCTTGTTTGTTTACATCGTAACGAAACTTAGCTCTGTTTGAACGATAGTCTACCGAGAATATTTTATGAGCAGACGGGTATAGCTCATTTAGAAAGTCGGACTGGCTAAGCTCAAAGAACTGTCCGTTATCAAGCTCCATTACTTTTTCTGTGCCTGTATCGAAGTGGCGGATGGGGAAACTACCCAACCCAGAGGTGCATCTTCTTTTGAAGGTTTCCTTTAATAGATATGATTCTATCTTCATAAGAATATAGATATGTTAAATTTTACAAAAATATTAAAAATATTTTAAATAAACAAAGAAATGTGTAATTATTTTTGCGTAATAAAAAATTATTATTTATCTTTGTATCGAATCATAAATTATTTAATATGCTAACAAAGAAAAGAACGAGCTACGCCATTAATGGGTGGGTGGTGGAAATCACCAAGAAAGATGTCTCAATTCATGCCCCGACAAAAGATGTCATAATCCGCTTTTTACACGGGACAAACCAGGCGGCATTTATTTCGTACCTTGTATCAGAAAAGGCAAACCAAGAGTTACTCGGATTGTTTGCTGCATTTAGATTATCAACCACGTTGTTTTGTAATGTGGATATGACAAAATCTATATTCGAGGCGGCGGAAAGGATTTTCGGGCACAAAAAACCAGAAAAGGTTTCTAAGAAGAAAGACGACGTAATACTCGCAGAGGAGAGGTTGAAGACGGAAAAAACAGAAGATGCCCTTGACGATTTAACAAAACAAAGCAATGGAAAGAAAAAAACTAATCCAAGAAGTAAAAGAGCTCATTGAGACCGGAGAGATTACAGACATTGAGGGGTACATACGAGAAACAGAGTACTCGCGAACGAAGGCCACGTCGCTGCTTAATAATAGCGATGTTTGGGGAAAAATCAAAATAGGCAAGAGGTTTATATATATAAAACTATAAACCATAAACCATAAACAAATACATAAACCTATGACACAAATACAAAAAATACACTACACAGCCGGGGGAAACCCATCTCACTGTGGGGTATTCATATTACCCAACGGAAAAGATATCGAGTATATCGTGATAGACCATATTGAATGGAGGGAGAAGGAGGTTGTAAATGGGATAGAGAAGGCTGTCTTTGTGGCCTTATTTAAAGAAAACCCATACACAAAACTCCCGATGGTACTCAATAGGGTGAATAAAGAGAGGCTAATTAAGCTTGCTGGAATCGGTGGATTTGACCTGTTAGCTATTAAAGATATGCCAGTTAGGCTCACTTATGAACCTACGCGAATCGGGGATGGCTTGCGGATATCCAAATTGCCAGCAACACAACCGATGTCGGAAAAGAAAAAAAAGAAATTCTCTGATGCGGATATGCCGGCAGCTATTAAATTCCTAAAAAGTGGCACAATAGAGCAGCTTGAGGAATACTACGACATCCCAAATGATATTCGTGAAGCCTTAATAAAGAAGAAATGATTAACGAAGAAAAAAGAGAGCGGTGGTTACAAGCCAGGATTGGCTACATAACTGCATCCGAGTTAGAAAAACTTGGCGAACCGGGTAAAAAAATAGGCAAAACGACACAATCATACCTTTATGAAATACAGAAGCAAAGGTTATGGGGGGTTCCAGAAGACCCTGTTTATTCCAGGCCAATGAGTATTGGCATAGAAAATGAACCATTAGCCCTCGAATGGCTGAGAGAAAGTAATCAGCTTATTGGGGATATAGTGTCCTGCTCAGATGACTACGATGATATCATCTTCAAGCGGGTCGATTGGGCTAGATTCGGCTCCAGCCCTGATTCCTTTCTAATGATTGGTGGAAATATAAAAGCGCTAATTGAGGTTAAATGCGTGGTGGGTGTAGAAAAGAATTGGCTGTTCTCTCCAACTGTGCCATATCAGAAGAAAAGGGCATCAGTATTTGAGCAACATTGTCATCAGCTCACTGGGGAATTATTGTCCTACCCGGAAATAGAGACAATATACTTATTAAAATACCTTCCACAGATAGATGAGAATAGGTTTGACATGGATTCTCCATTGCATCCACGAAGAGGGATATTATTCGAGTACTCGCGCTTAGAATTTGGCACAATGTTTATGAAATCCCAGAGGCGCATAGAGTTCTGCGATAAATTCATAGACTCAGGTTACGATATTGACGAAATCGAGGTATATAGATTATTAGAAGACAAAGAGATATGAAAGAAACAGTAAAAATCATTGGCCTTAGGCTCGAAAATCACAACACGATTAAATCTGTAGTGTTAACACCGGATATCCTTTCAAAGAAACTTGTTTTGCTTACGGGAAATTCTGGTGCAGGGAAAAGCACACTTCTTGATATGATGCAAGAGGCGATAACTGGTAAAAGCGCTGTTCAAGACAAGACAAAGCTTGAAAACGGATATTTATCCGAGATTCAGTTGATGGATGGAGATATTAAGCTATATCTTGGCGCAAGAGTAAGAGAGGTATCCAGAGGAGAAAATAAGGGAACGCCTATTTTTGAAACATTCCTATATGCAAAGGATGATAAGGGAAAAGAATACACCCCAATCATAAACGGCGAGAAAGCAACCGCTGCCTCATATAGAAAAATGCTTACGACAGACCTCACATTTAATATGGAGTCGCTATTCACTGATAACCAAACAAAACACGCGGCACTAATAAAGAAGCTATTCTCTGAAGACCTCAAGAAGCTTGGGGTAGATGAACTACTAAAACAACTCCAGCAAGCCAGGGAGCTTAGAGATCATTATAGAAATGAGTGTGAGGCCGCTGGTGCTTTTATGGTTCACTTTTATGAAGAAGGATGGACAGAGAAAGGCTTGGCTACATTGCAGCCTGTTGATGTGGAGAAGATAAATGAATCCATTACTACGGCAAAGATAAAGCGAGACCGAATTATAAATAATGTAGAATCCGAGTATGAACTAAGGGTAGAGAGGGCTAAAACAGAAAAGCAGAAAAGGATTGGAGAGCTGTATGCAAGCCTTACTATAGCAAAAGATGCGTATAATAAGAGCGAGCAAAAAGCTGCCGAGGATTACGGCAAAGAACTTGATGAGTATAAGAAAAAAGAAGAAAGCCGACTAAGCATCTATAATGACCTAAACAGTGTAATATGCAATGAGTTTAGCAACTCATTCTTTGACCAGAAAACCATTGATGCACTAATTAGGCTAAGGGATAAAGTGCAAAAAATCGAGATACAAGAGCCAAAAGCGGTGGGGGTTGATGCTGCTATTGCATCTAATTTAGAAGATGCTCAAAAATTATATAACGAGGAGCTCGCAACCGGAGAACCCACGATTGAGAAAGGAGAGGCAGACACGGTTAAGGTGGATGAAGAGATTGCGTCACTGATAAAAAGCAAAGAAGAAGGCGAAAAAATAAATAAAACATTGCAACGTTATAATTTATGGAAAAAATGGACTGAGGCATCTTTGATTTATGACACAATAACCAACAAAATAAAGGCACTATATGCACAAGTGGATACGGGCGTGGATGGAATGAAAATAGTTCTCGACGAGAGAGACGACTCAAACGCTATATGGCTTATGTATAATGGAGCATACGATAGAGATTTCTTTAAGAACAAAGAAGGTGAATATAGATACATATATCGTTATTCATCATTCCAGAGGGCTATCATTGGGACAATCCTACAGGCAGCGAGACTCAATCTCAACAATAAGGTGCTAAGGTTGGCGATTATAGATGACGTGGCTTTTAACTCAGAAGGGCTGGCCGTGCTCTCTAAAATATGCGAAGACCTTAACGTGCAGCTCATAACAAGCAGGACTGTGGATTATGACAAGAAAACTATGGCTGAAAATGAGATAATCATTGAAGGCGGCGAAGTCTTTTTTGTGGGAAAAGATAATGAGAAATAAAACCAAACTTCTTCTAAAACAGATAGCATGCTCCTGTGAGATAATGTACCGCAGGGGTGTGCTTGACGGGTCTTCATTTGGGTCAATAGAGACTGCCATCGAGGTGGGTAGCAGAGACGATGGGTATAAAACAAGATATATACTCAATAGCACTATAAATAAAGAGGTGTCTAATAATGTGTTTGCCGATTATGTTCTTATGTGCCTATTACCAGAGGGTGTGCCAAAAGTTGTTGGTATAATCTTCTCTAAATATTATACCACATTGAGAACGCCTATCCTGACTTTGCTTGATTATCAATACAGGGAGGGTCTTACTGATATAAGTTTTACAACAGCAGAGGAGGCTCTTGGATTTTATAAATCGTCTAATGGTGGTCGAAAACACGAAAGACTTGATGGGGTGGTGTATCCCTATAGAAAATATCTGGCAAAACTAATGCAAGACATACTTTATATAAAAACCAAAGCTGTGCGTAATAGAAATTATATGAATCAGCTATATAATATGGTACGGGATGCTATTGAGGACACTTACCCAACTGGCAAAATAGACATATATACATAATGATAACAATAGAGCACGAAGTATCAAATCCCAGGAATAGGGCGATGATGATACCAATGGGAGTATATAAGAATATCCACATTGCAGATATCAAAGAGGGAGATTTCCTCAAAACAAAGGGGAAAGATGGGGCTGTTATTGTTGTGGAGCGCATAAAGATAATACCAATAGGACATCCATCCCTTGAAATATTTGCTCACATGTTGTACAATACACGCCTTGATGAGGTGATAAAGGCAAGTGAGAGGATAATACCAAGCGGAAAGATATCGCGCTTTGCTGTCATATCATACTCATTGCTCCCTAATAGAAAGGAAGATGATGATACTGAAATTTTTAGCCATAAAGAATGCTGAGAGACTATCAGGTGCGCATTATTAATGATGCCAGACAAGAACTCCGAAAATTCAAGAATATCGCCATCTATGCGCCCACAGCAGCAGGAAAGTCCTGGATAGCAGCAGAGATGGCGATTTCTTCTGCTAAGAGGGGGTTTAAGGTTCTTATATGCACACATAGGGAGGAGATCCTTAGGCAGAACCTGCAAAAAATGGAGCTAATGGGTGCTACTGTACAAGTTGTGTCGAGTAAGCAAAGGAATATTCCATCGGCTGATATTGTGTGTTGTATGTCGCAAACTCTATCTGTAAGGTGCAAAACAAAGCCCGGCTGGATGGAGTTTCTTCATACCATAGACTTCCTAATAGTAGACGAGATGCATAGGGCGGAGCACGACTACATTGTGCTTAATGCCCGGGATGGCATATACCTTGTGGGGTTATCTGCCACAATCCTGAGAAGTGGAACAATGCGACAGCTTGGGTCAATGTACTCTTCTATCGTGTGTAGTATAACAACTAAAGAACTTATAGATAAAAAATACATCGTGCCAGCTCGATATTTTGAGTTTCAGGCACCAAAACTTGATGGGGTATCCATAGACTCACGGACTGGTGATTACGTTCAACACGCGCTACAGAAACGCTTCAGGAAGCCGGAAAGGTACGTAGGTATAATAGATAATTTTAAAAGGATATGCCCGGAGCGCAAATTTATTGTTTTCACCACGGGCTCTCAGCATTGTGTTGAGCTGTGTCAGTCTTTTAATGATAGCGGTATAAAAACCAAATACCTACTATCAAAACCGATGGAGCAAGATAAAGCTATGTCTGGAGAAAGGAAGGCGCTCCTGTCTGATTTTGCAAATGGCGTATTTCAGGGGCTAGTAACTGTCGAAATGCTATCTACCGGGTTCGATGAGCCATCTGTTAACTGTTTGATATATGACGTATCTACAAAATCGTATGTTAAATATATACAGACATGCGGGAGGGGGTGTAGATTGCACGATGGTAAAAAGGACTTCCTTGTGCTTGACTTCGGAGCAAACAGGCAGGAGCATGGGTTCTTTGATGACACCCCGGTTAACTCCCTATGGCATGATAAATCAAAAGGAGGAGTAGCACCAACAAAAGAGTGCCCAGAGTGCCATAGGCTTGTTCCTGTGCAGGTGATAGACTGTCCCTACTGTAAATACCACTGGATAACATCGCAAGAGGCATACGAGGTAGAATTAACAGAGGTTACCAAAAAAGACCCCACAGACCTTAAAGGATGGGTGGCGCAAAAGATACTTGAGGGATGGCCTACGAACAGAATACTTGTAACGATAATGATGAAAAATAAAGACGATATGAAAAGAGCCTTTATGGATGCGATACAAATAATGCGAACGAAAGATGGAAATCCCATCTCTCCTCAGTATTATTACTTCCTAAAAAAGAACATCATAGATAAAAAGCGAAAATCCAGATAAAAAAAAGAGCCATACGATAATGTATGGCTCTCTTTTTTTTCTTATACTACTTAAAACGGTATATCGTCATCACCAAAGGTTGCTTTATCAAGACCATCTTTGAGTTCTTCTGCCGCCTTCGTAACATTAGAATCAGAGGGTGCTTCCATGCTCAAAGGCTCTGGATTATCTAATGCCTTTAACGGGTCTTCATCATCATCTGGTTCTTGCTTTTGGGTTGCATTCCCCAATTTCTCAACCTTCCATAGATTGTTTCTTCCGTATAAATTTCCATTGTATTCGTTACATCTCATGTTAAAAAACACATTCACGCTTTCTCCAATAGCGGGCAGCAGCTCTTCTTTGTTTGTCTCAATCAATACTGACTCAGGGTATTGGGCATAAGGTTGCTCTACGCGAATCTGGAATGACACAAAGGGCTTCCCTGCTTTGCTTATCCCGGACTTGTCAATCACATGTGTTACTACGCCTTTAAATTCCATACATAAATAAATTAGTTGTTTTATGCCTACTCTGTCACCTCGTTTTCGGCCTCCCGAGTTTTTTTATTAAATTGTTCCTTATATGTATAATTAATATTTTTACTGTTTGAGAAATGCTTAAACTTGCATGATTCACACATATCCTCAACATTTTCTGATTCACAAAAAGCCCGATATCTACACTCTGAGCATGTTTCAGGAAGGTAGCGAAGCGGGGGATCTGAGCTCTTCCCAACCTCTAAGTCTTTTGAAACCTTCTGAAATGCAAGCTTTAAAGCATCCTTAAACTCATCACTATCTGGTTTATCGAGTTGATTATTAAGTAATTTGATGACCTTTTCACTAAAACCAACAGGGAAACCATCTTCGCCAAGCTCTACCTCATTGTTATCAAAGCCGTTGTTGTTATCCACACTAAAGTAGTATTCCTCGAGTTGAGCCTTGCGCGAAGCGATATACTCCATCGCTGCGTTAGTCATGCGTAGCGCTGTGTATTCTTTTCTTGCTACGGAAATCGTAACCTTGGGGTCTATGATGATTTTATATAAAGAAGTTTCAGGAACTGGCGTCATGATAGACAAATCGAATAACAACATCTCTCTTTCAGTTAGGGGGCTATCATGCAATATATTAGGCTTAGGCATGCGTAAATCTCTCATACTTCTATAATTTTATCCCATAAAACACTCTTAGTCTTAACTTTTCTACAGAAATCAATAACTATCAACGGGTGAACCCATGAGCTTCTGCCTAGAACAACCTGCTTGAAAGACTCCAGGGAGTAAATAAAGCCACCGGCATCACACACGTCGAGAATCCACTCTGCTTGCTCAATAAGGTGCTTAACAGGGTGGTACATCCCAAGGTGCTTCATCTCTATACCTATAAGCCCTCTATGGTCTTTAAGCAGCAAATCAGACACGCCTCGCTGAAGACCAAGAGAAAGCTTTGTGTTCACGCCGCCTCCCTCATTAAACGTACACCATAAATGCTTTATATTTCTATGGTAATCGTTCCTGTACCATTGCACGCATTTCGCTTGTAGTATTGCCTCTGGAGATGCCATATTTTATGTAATCAGCTATGTCGTCTTTATCGTTTGCACTATATTCTAATAACTCCCACCACTTAATAGCCTGCCCTGCCTTACTCCATAGGCTATAAGCATCAACATCCGGTATTAATATCCAACCTGGATTTATAGTAGCCCTGCTAATAGTATTCTTGCCACCAGTAGCAAGAACAGTAACTCCATCACGAAGTAGGCAGGAGAGCATTATGGCAGTTTTTTCCGATTCGACAACATAAACTTTTTTATCTTCCCTTAATAAATGACTACCAAAAAAGCACGAACCGTTGTAACCTGCTGATTTTCGATAAAAGCGCATCGGGGCACCAGACTTCTCTCTCGAACGTGAACCATTGGGTAGATATGACATAACTTTATCATGATAAACCAAACCGTCACTGCTGATAAACCAAAAGATGGTTCTTCTCCCCTGATATGCACCTACACGATAACGCCTTATCGTTCTCTCCGCCTCTTCGCGTCCAAAAAGATGATGGAGATACAAAGATAGGAAATCATACTCATAAATCCTATTGTTTTCTGAAAAAATCACTATGCCATCAGGAATATATTGTGTTTCTGGCTCATCTTGTATATGCTCATAATACAAAGGGCTGGCGACTCCATTGCCACATAAGATATCCATAACTTTCTGTGGCGTGTCGTAGGGTGTGTATTTTAATAACCAGTTATACAAAGACATCGCCTCCCCTCCTGCCTCTAAAACCTGGATTCCGTTATTAACGAATCTACACACAAACTTATCCCAGCGCTGGTGTTCTGAACCATCAAGCCTACGGTGGGCATACCACTTCCCCCGAATAAACCGAATATCCGGGAAGCCAACTATGTCTGGTATGCGTGTAAATACCTTTTGATAGTCTATCATCTTTTGAATAAT
>Ga0255344_1002913_pt1 | contig 19628 bp, 23 predicted proteins | sample wastewater_treat_5_FD_192414 | JGI IMG/M metagenome (GOLD analysis project Ga0255344, IMG submission 192414) | Wastewater microbial communities from Lulu Island WWTP, Vancouver, Canada - plant18 | ecosystem: Engineered > WWTP > Wastewater > Unclassified | place: Canada: Vancouver, British... | reverse complement strand
CCAAATTCCTTGTTAAGCAATTGTTGTATCTGTGGCGCAGGCAAAAATTCATTTTTGCTCCACGCTTCATTAAAAAAGTTTAAAAAACTGTTGCGCTTATGCTCATCCACATTGAATTTATCGAACAACCTATTATATGTTCTCAAAAAACACTGTATGCAACGCTTGTCAATTATTTCAGATTTATCAGTGTTTACATTGTCCATGGTGCTCATGTCCATCATGATTGCAGTAATTTGCAGTTAATTCCAAACGCTCGTTAAGAAAATCCTCAACCAAATCTTTGGCCGGTTTTTGAGGCGCACCAACATAAGCATTTATATTTTGTTCATTAAATAAAGTTATGGCTTTCTGCCCCATGCCGCCAGCAATTACATCGGTTACTCCAAATTGTGCTACCCATTTTGGATATAAACCCGGCACGTGTTCCGGTGGAACTACCTCTTTAATATTCATTATCTGACAATTTTCGGTTTCAACAATTGCAAAAGTTTGACAATGTCCGAAATGTGCACACAAAACTCCGTTTTCAAGCGGAATTGCAAAAATCTGTTTCATACAATTATTTTTTCAAAATCTTTTTTTCAACTTCTTCTTTACTTAAAGGCTTTGTACAGAAAAACCAGTCGTGACAATGCATGTTGTCTTTGTTTTCCATTCTCTCTTTAGCCACGCCACAAGAGCCTGCAGTAGGCACTATTACATCATCACCCGGGCGCCAGTCGGCAGGAGTGGCAATTTTAAATTCATCGGCAGTCTGCAAAGCAATGACTACTCTGTAAAGCTCATCAAAGTTACGTCCCAAGCTCAAAGGATAATATATAATGGTGCGAATAACGCCATTGGGGTCAATTACAAATACAGCACGCACAGCTTTTGTATTACTTTCACCCGGCATCATCATTCCATATTTTTTTGCTACATCCATGGTAATGTCTTCAATCAGCGGAAAAGTTACTTCCACATCTTTCATTCCCTTGTATTCTATTTTTTCCTTAATTGTTCTTAACCATGCTATATGGCTGTACAAGCCATCAACAGAAAGTCCGACAAGTTTACAATTAGCTTCATTGAACTGCTTTTCCATTGTGGCAAATGTCATAAACTCTGATGTGCACACCGGTGTGAAATCAGCAGGATGACTAAAAAGAATAACCCAGCTTCCTTTGTAATCTGCAGGGAAATTAATTTCGCCTTGAGTGGTAATTGCTTTAAATTCGGGGGCTTTGTCGCCAATTCTTGGCATTGAGAATTCTTGATTTTCCATAATTGTTTTTTTTAATTGTTTTTAATCAAATTTTAATTAATAAGTTAATGAAATACAACGCATTGGCCTTGATTTTACATTAAATGATGTAATAACAAACCAAAGTTTTTAGAATTAATAATTGCTAAAGCAAGAATGCAAATAGTTAAGGCTTTAAAAGATTTAAATAAACGTTTTCTTAAAACCATAAAACTATTGCTTCCCTTCTCTGTTGCGATTTCCTTTTCCTGCACCACAGCCTTCGGCTTTTCTTCTCTTTCCCATACCCTTGCCGAGCATCTGCAGTTTTTCTTCATCAGGTAAATTATGGCATCTGCCCAATTTACGTCCTGTGCCCCTGCCTTTTCCTTCAGGGCCTGTTCCATCCATGTTTGGCATAATATTAATTATTAGAGTTCAACATATTTATAATTTCTCTGATTGTTAAAGATTCTTTTATAACAATCATTTGTATTTTCAAACTGTCAAGCAAAGATTTAATTTTCACTCCGAATTCACCGGAAATTATTTTCTCTACTTTTTTTTCTGCCAATAACTGAACCGAAGCCGGACCTGCCCCTTCGGCAGCATTAATGTTCGGATTTGGAATAAATTCCGACGACTTGCTTTCGGTATCATAAACAACAAAATAATGACAACGACCAAATCTGCTGTCGATTAATGAGTCAAATGAGTCTCCGTTCGATGTAATAGCTACTTTCATATATTTCTTGATTTATGTTTTCCGCATCGTCTCATTTTAGAAAAAGAAACATGTCCGCAACTTGGACAAATCAACGACTTGCAATGGGCATCTATGTTTTGTAATATAACAGAACCACATAGTCTGCATTTAACACCATTATTATTGGCTACTGCATTATGCAACCCGTCATCAGAATTGTTTAAATGATTTATTATGTTTTTACTTGAACATAATGGGCAGCTTTCGGCCTTCTTTTCCTTAAAGGGATGATTAAAATCACAATTACAGTTATCGCAATGATACCAGTCCGAATCAAAATAAACCTTACCTCCTTCTATGTCAATTGGTCGTCCTTCAATAAAAGCTTTGGCAAGTTTGCAACGCAAAGAGGAATAAATCCGCGTGAATGTTGGTCGCGAAATATTCATAATCTGCGCCGCTTCTATATGGGTGCAACCATCATAATCACACAACCGTAAAGCTTCGTATTCCTCAAATAATAGTGTAACGTATTCTTTGTTCTCTTCTGGCAAATCAGGACCATAAGGTCTGTAACCTTTTATAATCGGAGGATTGAGTATTTTTCTGAATCTTTTTAATCGCGCCATAAAATTTTGAACATTTGTTCGATGCAAATATAATGAACATTTGTTCATTATCCAAATATTTTTTTACTTTGCGGTAAAATTTAACTTTTTATGCAGGAAGAAACAAAACAGACCAGAGTAATTTTCCCCAGTGATTTAAACAATCATTCAACATTGTTTGGCGGCAGGGCTTTAATGTGGATGGACGAAGTGGCTTATATCTCAGCTTTAAGACATTTGAAGCATAATGCTGTAACAATTGCAGTAAATAACCTAAATTATCTTCAACCAATTATTGCAGGTGATATTATTGAATTAATAGGTAAAGTTACAGCCGTAGGAAATATAAAACTAACGGTGCACGTAGAAATTTACAAAGAAGAAGTATCAAGCGGAGAAAAGAAAAAAGCAATAGAAGCCGACTTTGAATTTGTACCAATAGATGAAAAACACAAACCTATAAGAATAGATAAAATAAAAATCTGATTCTTTTGAAAAAGCTAAAAGTCAAAAATAATTTATATCTTTGATAATATCAAATGATACTATTTAATGAGAAGTTTTGTTACTCCCAAATTCACAATCACCGCACGGACACTCGAACTTGTAGCTTCAGTGTCAGAAAAGATTGGTGCTGTTAATGCATTATTTCTCAACAAAATTCCTGAAAAAACAAAAAGCGAATATTTAATCAACAGCGTTTACTCAACTTTGGTATTAGATGATGTCATCATAAATAAATCATTCATCAGCAAGATTTTATCAAGCAATTCGGCTGATAATAGCAATAACGATGATTTAGAGTTTATATCCTTACAAAACACTGTGGCGGCCTATAAAAACATTGGACATTGGCACCCTTACAGCCTTTCATCATTATTGTCGGCTCATGAATCATTAATGGAAGGAATAAGCAAAACGGCAGGTAAAATACGTACCGAATCAGTTGGATTAAAGCTATACAGAAATAAAATTCAGACTGCTCCCGACCCGGGTAAGCTTGAGTATTTGCTGGAAAATTTATTTTCATACGTTAAAACTAGCCGCGACTTGCTATTAATCAGATGCTGTGTGTTTTACTACGAGTTAATGTTTATTCGCCCCTTTGATACAGGAAACGGACGCATGGCAAGACTTTGGTTTAAGGTTTTGCTAAATGAATACAACAGCGTTTTGGGCTCAATATCTCTGGAGTCATTAATGCTTGCACAAAAACAAGCCATGCATGATGTATTGTCCCGTTGCATCAGGTCTGGAAAATCCACGCTGTTTATAGAATTTGTTTTGGGAATAATAGACTCTGCTCTTGGGAATTTACTTAAAGAACCTGCACCCGTCATCACAGTTGAAGACAGAATCAGAGCTTTTCAAAACAACTTTGTGCCCGAAATTTTTTCACGAAAGGATTATATGCAGTTTTTCAAAAATATTTCAACGGCAACAGCAAGCAGAGATTTGCAATTTGCAACCGAAAACGGAATTATCAATAAAACCGGAGATAAAAATCAGGCTGTGTATAGATTCAGAGTTAAATAAGTAACAAAAAATATCAAAATGAAAACACTAATCATTTTCAATCATGCACCTTATGATAATTCGGATGTGGCATGGAATGGCCTTAGGTTAGCCGGCACATTGAACAAAAACGGCCAAAATGTCAGGGTTTTTTTGATGAACGACTCCGTGGATATGGCCAGAGAAGCGTGTAAACCACCTGAGGGCTATGATCAGGATTTATCGTTAATGCTTAAAAACTTAATCGCTGACGGAGTTGAGGTAAAGGTTTGCGGAACCTGTATGACCCGTTGTGGTATTTACAAGAATCATCCCTATTTCGACGGCGCAGAAAAATCAACAATGAATGCATTGGCCGAATGGATAACCGACAGTGATAAAATTATAACGTTTTAAGTATAGGCCGAATTCGGAATAAAATAAAACGAAGCTTAATATTTCAATTTAAATATTAAGTCATGTCGTTTTCAATACTCATTTCTTTTTGATAGCAACTTCTGCACAAGGGCTGATATGATTCTTTCTCGCCCAGCAAAACCTGTTTGTCGTTCTTTACGGTTCTATGTGAATACTGAGCCAATTCTCCGCAATGCATACATATAGCGTGAACCTTTGTAACATATTCGGCTATTGCCAAAAGTGCCGGCATAGGACCAAAAGGTTTTCCCAGATAATCCATGTCGAGCCCTGCAACAATAACTCTTATGCCTCTCTGTGCCAAATAATTACATACCTCTACAATGCCTTCATCAAAAAACTGGGCTTCATCAATACCAACAACATCTACATCCTGAGCCAAAATCATAATGTTTCTTGAATTGTCAACCGGAGTGCTGGGAATTGAATTTGAGTCGTGAGATACAACCATGGTTTCATCATATCTAACATCTACTGCAGGTTTAAAAATCTCTACCCTGAGCTTTGCAATCTGAGCCCGCTTAAGTCTGCGTATTAATTCTTCGGTTTTTCCCGAAAACATCGAACCGCAAACAACTTCAATCCATCCGGAACGGGATTCGTTTTTGTTTTTTTCAAGAAACATATTATTTTTTATCTAATCTTCGTTATCTTTGACACGGATATTTCAACAAAAATATAAAATTCAAGCAAATTTTAATATGGCAAACGAAAATATTAAGAACAACCTGTTGCATGCATTGGAAGAAGTTGTGGAAGCTACTGCAAACATTACGGAAACAAAAGGCTTAATACATCAAATAGACATTGATGTGCTTAAAGATAAAATCAAAGAATTATATTCTATCGTAAATCATCTCGATAAAGAAAACAATAAATTGGCAGGCAGTTCAGTCGAGATTTTTGATTCAAACAATTTAAATGAAACCACCCCTGAAAAAGACATTGTAAATACGGAAAAAAACGCTGTTGAAAATATTACCCAGAACAACAACGATATCAATGCCGTAAATATTGAAAGTCCTATAGCCGACAAACAAAACGAAGAACCTGTAATAAATGAAAACCTGATACAGCAGGAAATTGCCTTTGTTGAAAACGAAAAAATAACAGAGTCGCCTGCTCCTCCAATTACTGAAAGCAATAATAAAACTCCTCAATCGCAACCAATAACTCTGGCTGAAAAATTCAAAAAGCAAGACAACAGCATTAATGAGCAGATAAAAGCAAACAATACTGTTAGAAATGAAATAATAACCGGTAGCCCCATTCAAAATTTAAAAGTTGCCATTGGAATAAATGATAAATTTATTTTCATAAACGAATTATTCAAGGGTCAGATGCAGGAATACGACAGTACTATCAGCTTAATAAATGATGCCGGTTCCGAAGCTTCTGCCTTTGCCGTTTTGAATGATATGCTGCAAAAATTCGGGACAAGTGATAAAACCGAAACCCGCACCAAATTAGAAAGATATATACGCAGGCGCTTTGCCAAATAATATTGCTTTTTATCATGAAAAGAATGATTATTCTGCTTTTCGTTCAACTATGCACTCTAAGCGTAATTGCACAGGATTCTGTTTACGCCCGAAAAATCATAATGAAACTTGGGTCAAAAGAATTTTACGGCAGAGGTTATATAAATGGAGGCATTGATTCGGCCGCAAATTATATTGAAAATGAATTTATTCGCTTAGGACTAAAGCCAATACAGGATTCTTATAGTCAAGAATTTAATGTTTCGGTAAACACTTTCACTTCAACAGAACTTATTATTGATGGTAAAAAACTGAATCCCGGTGCCGATTTTGTTTTAGATGCGTACAGTGGTACTGTAACAGGTAATTATAAAGCCATTGTTATTGATGAAAATACAAGAACATCGACTAAAAAGCTAAATAAAACCATACCCAAAATAAAAGATAATATTCTTTTTCTGAAACGCTACGAAGCAACAGACAAAAATGCAGTGAATTGGTATAATAGTGTTGCTCACCTGAATCCATTCAAAGCATCGGGAGTTATTCTTTTAGACACTCAAAATCTTACGTACAGCGTTTCCTTACACGATGATATTTCAAATCATTTTGTGGCAGAAATGTCTGCGAAATCCATTCAGAACAATAAAATAAAAAATGTTGAATGTGATATAAAAAACAACTTCATTCCAAAATATCCAGTAAAAAACATTGCAGCCTATTTACAGGGTCAATTATATGCCGATAGTTTTATTGTAATAACCGCGCACTACGATCATGTTGGGATGCTTGGGAATGCAATTTTTCCCGGAGCTAACGATAATGCATCGGGGGTGGCAATAATGCTGGACCTTGCCCGTTATTTAAAAGAACAAAATTACAGACCCCGATATTCAATAATTTTTATTGCTTTTGCATCGGAAGAGGTTGGTCTTTTGGGCAGCGTGCATTTTGTTTCAAATCCAATGTTCGATTTAAGCAGAATCAGATTTTTGATTAATCTGGACATGGTTGGTACCGGATCTACGGGTATTACGGTAGTAAATGGCACCAAATTCAAAACCGAATTCGAAAAACTTGTTGAAATAAATAATGAAAATAAATTTATTAGCGAAGTGAAAGAACGCGGCGAAGCTTGCAACAGCGACCATTGTCCATTTTATCTGAAAGGAGTTCCTTCGTTTTTTATTTACACAACAGGAAATGAATACAGAGAATATCACAACATAAAAGATTGCCCTGATGCTGTGCCATTAACTGCCTACAATGGACTTTTCAAATTAATTGAAAATTTCCTGTATGACTTATAATAGCAAATATTTATTCTTTTGGAGTTTGATAAAGCGATGAATTTAAAGTTTTTAAAAAACTAAATATGGCAAAATTAGTTCTTGTACCGGTTCCAATAGGCAATAAATCCGACATTACGCAACGGGCACTGGATTGCCTGAAAGACGCAGATGTCATTTATTGCGAGGATACAAGAAACACCATGCATTTGCTTGATATTTATGGTATTAAAGGTAAAAAGCTAATTGCATATCATCAAAACAATGAACATAAAATAACCAGTCAGGTTGTTCAGTATATTTCTTCCATGAACATGGCAGCGCTGGTAACTGATGCAGGTACGCCCGCAATAAGCGATCCCGGCTTTATGCTGGTGAGAGCATGTATCGAAAACAATATTGATGTTGAAGCTTTGCCCGGTCCAACCGCTTTTGTTCCTGCTTTAGCCGCCTCGGGGTTGCCATGTGACCGGTTTTATTTCGAAGGCTTTTTGCCTTTAAAAAAAGGCAGACAAAAACAAATTGAGTTTTTATCGAAATTGCCGGTTAGCATTGTATTATACGAAGCACCTCATCGTTTGGGCAAACTTTTAAATGAACTTGAAGTTTACTTTGGTCATGAACGCAGAATCTGCATTTGCAGGGAAATAAGCAAACTACACGAAGAATTTATCCGCGGCACCATTCAGGAAGTAAAACAAATTATTGAGCAACGAGAAGCAATAAAAGGCGAAATAGTTGTTGTTGTAAGCGGAATATGAAATATCAAATACCAATTGTGTCCGTTTACTGATATTTTTTTATTTCAGTTCATTATAAGTAACCCAGTCATCATAATTCCATGATTTCCAGCTGCCTCTTTCATATTCGGATTTGAAAAACATTATTCTCAATTCCACTCCGATTTTGGTATGATAAGCGTTGAAACTATCTATTTTTTTATCGCTAAAATATGTGGTGTCGTCATCTACAGGCATCATTTTTAATGCGTTGTTTAATGTTGGCAAAGCATTATCGTTTAATCTCAAAATGTATTCATAATCAAATTCTGAAGAATTCCGTGTGTTGTATTTTGCAATAACAACATCCCAGTTTACCGTGCCCAAAAACAAAATTGCAACAAAAAATGCCCATCCGTTAATGCGAATTAAAAACCATGAGCTACATTTTTTTACAACTTTATAAATTGTTGTCAACAGCCCAAATGCAGTAAGAAACAACCACACATATACACCTATGCGTTTATATGTAAGGTCGTATTCCGAAATATAAATTGCATTCCTGAAAGCAGTTGCCACAAGAAGAATTAAATTTTGAACAAGCCAAATATTTGCAAGCAATCTCAAAACAGATGAATTTTTGTAAAAATTAATCGCCCCGCGAAAAAAGTACATAACAATTGCGATTACTAAAATTACGCTTATAATCAGCGTTCCAACACCTTTATGAACATAATCGGAATATGTTACATCCGTTGGCAAATTGCCGCCACTTGCCATAAAAGAAATATCTATTACATTGAGCAAAAACAGCAATAAGTTAAGCAATCCTAAAAAAATCATTATTACGGTAGCTTCCGACTGGATGTCCATGCTGATTCCCAAGAAAGAGCTGTTTTTAATATTATTGCCTTCGGCTGCTAATCTATAAGGCGCATTTATATCATTTTCATATGTTTTTTTATCATATCTAATAAAGAAAAAGCCATACATTAACAGAAAGCCCCAAAAAGTAAATACTATCCAATTATATGAAATGAAATCAAGATTTATGTTATTGGTAAATTCTTTGAAAACAGGACTGGCTTTTCGATAAAGACTGATAAAAACAATTAAAACAACCAAAATAATAATGCCTATAATAATTTTTGCACCTAAGTCAAGCCTTGCTTTTTTAACCTCGGATTTATCTGTTGTATTAACAGCATCATTCTTACTTGATTTTGCCGAATTGGATTTATTTGTTAAATCAATAATCAGGTAAATAAATGATGAAATATAAGAAAAAAATGCAAAAATTACCGAAGTAAAAAAAGACACTTTAGGCAAAAACGTTCTGCATGCAAGCACAGAAAGAGCAGTTATATTGGCCAAAACCGAAGCTACGGTACCATGAACGCCCACAAAAAAACCTGAGATTATACTAAGCAAGGCAAAAATAAGCCAATATTTGTCTTTTAATCTTTTTGAGTCATCAATAGCAAGAATAGCTACAATTAATATGGAAAACAAAAAGAAATTTATTCCTGCTTTTTGCTGATAAAACAAAAAACTAAAAAGCAATGTGGAAATGGCTAATAACAAAGAACTTCGTTTCATAGTCATAATTTTATACAAATAACGTATTGTAAAGATAAAATAATATAATTTAAAAAAAAAGACTGCATTTAGCAGTCTTTCAGTCAAAATTATCAAAGTTTAGTCATGTCAGGAATAGGCATATTCGCATATTCACCATCATTCAACTTCTTTTTAATCTTTTTAAAACTGTCAATAGTGTACTCAACATCTTCCATGGAGTGAACAGCCGTTGGGATAATACGTAGTAACAATTGCCCTTTAGGAATAACCGGATAGGTAACTCCAGAGCAGAAAATATTATATTTTTCGCGAACGTCCAAAATTATGTTGGTAGCTTCCTGCAATCCGCCCTTAATATATATCGGAGTAACGGGTGATTTTGTTTGTCCAAGATCAAATCCTTCTGCTCTGAAGCCTGATTGAATAGCATTTACTATTTTCCAGAGATCCTGACGCAATTCCGGTTGAGTACGAATTAAATCAAGACGTTTAAGTGCACCTACTACCATGGGCATTGGCAATGACTTGGCATAAATTTGCGAACGCATGTTATAGCGTAAATAATCAATTATTTTTTTTGGCCCGGCAATAAAGCCTCCTATGCCGGCCATAGCTTTTGCAAATGTGCCGAAATACAAATCAACCTGATCGCGTACATCATAATGAGTGTCAGTGCCCGAGCCATCATGTCCCATAGTGCCAAAACCATGAGCATCATCTATCATCAGGCGGAAATTATATTTTTTCTTAAGTTCTACAATTCCTTTTAAATCACCCAAGTCGGCAGTCATACCATAAACGCCTTCGGTAATAACAAGTATTCCGCCGCCTGTTTGTTCAACTAATTTTTCGGCGTGTTGTAATTGTTTTTCCAGACTTTCCATATCATTATGCGCATATACAAAGCGCTTTCCGATATGAAGGCGCATACCGTCAAGAATACAGGCATGAGCTTCGGCATCATAAACAATAACATCTTTTCTGTCAACCAAATTATCTATAATCGAAACCATACCCTGATAACCGTAGTTCAGCAGATACGCATCTTCGCGTCCTACAAATGCAGCCAGCTCACGTTCAAGCTGCTCATGTAAATCGGTTTGTCCCGACATCATTCTGGCACCCATGGGATAAGCCATTCCGTATTTAGCAGCTCCCTCTGCATCGGCCTTACGAACTTCGGGGTGATTTGCCAAACCTAAATAATTGTTGAGGCTCCAAACCAGCATGTCTTTACCACGAAATTTCATGTGCGGACCTATTTCGCCGGTCAGTTTAGGGAAAGTATAATATCCATGCGAAAATTTAAAATACGCCCCAAGTGCTGTTTTTTCAATGTCGAGTTTTTCAAAAATATCCACGGTTATTTGATTTTAAAATTTTTGCAAAGGTAATATTATTCGTTTAATTAAAATAGAAAGTAATAATGTTTTCATTTGAAATTGCATCATAGTACTTTTATATCTTTAATCTTCAAGTTTTAAATTAAATAAGCGCTGTTTTTTATTGTTCTTTAATTAATTAAAGATGCATTATGTTTTCTTATGATTTTGAATAATAAGCTTTTTAAAAATTAATTATTTGTTGTTGCTGAAATTTTCTTTTGTTTATTTTTGTATAAAACTTAAGAAAATGAGTGCTGAATTTAGCAAAATGAAAAAGCTTGCCCGGTTGCTTGAAGCTAAAGCAAATTTAAAACAAGATATATATAACAATACAATAACAGTATTGAATATGTTGAAAACCGAAGCTGAATATCTTGTTAAAGATTTGCGCAACAACATGGCAAATCGCAAAAGAGTAATTCCGCTTGAATTTGAAAATAAAGGGGAATTTGAATTTGAACTCAGGTTTGCCGGAGATGTGTTGGTTTTTTTTATGCATAGTAATGTTTTTGACATCGGGCCTCAGCATGAACTAATGCGCACTCATTATATTAGAGCCGATAACGAAAGGCGCTTTTGCGGCATAATACATATATATAACTTTTTGGCCGATTCATTTAAATACAAACGAACAAATGACTCAGGAGTTTTAATAGGACGCTTGTTTATAAATAAGGATAATCATTTTTTTATTGAAGGACGGCGCGAAATGAATCTTGTGGGCATTAGTTTTGAAAGCGACAAAATCAGCTCAATGAAAATAAGGCAAATACTGATGGCCTCATTGCTTTATACCTTAAATTTTGACTTGGCTTCTCCACCTTTCGAAATGGTTCAGGAAGTTAGTGTTATGGATTTTGAAAGTGCAATAGATCAAATGAAAATTAAAACCAGCAAAAAACTTGGGTTTAGGTTTAAATCTGACGATGGGGATATTTTTTAATTTTTTTTCGAAAAGTATTTGCATATTAAAAAAATATTGTAATTTTGCAGTCCCAAACAATTGGCCCGTTCGTCTAGTTGGCCTAGGACGCAAGGTTTTCATCCTTGAAATCAGGGGTTCGAATCCCCTACGGGCTACAAAAAAATAAAAAAGATTATGGCAAACCATAAATCGTCAATAAAAAGAATTAGAAGCAATAATGCAAAAAGGTTGTACAACCGCTATTACAGCAAAACCATGCGCAATGCCATTCGTGATTTCAGGAAATTAACCGAAAAAACCGAAGCATTGGAAAAGTTAAGCCCTGTTTTGTCATTAATAGATAAAAACGCAAAACGCGGTATAATTCATAAAAATAAAGCTGCCAACCTTAAATCTAAACTTACCAAAAAGGTTAACGCTTTATAAATCATGATATAAGATTGTTCTAACCCGCCCAATCAGGCGGGTTTTTTATTGTTAATACTTTAATAACAAACTTTATTATTAAATGCCGGTATATGTCTTTTTGAATAATCTTGCTTTAATGCTGTTTATAAAATTAAATTAATTTCGTATGTTTGTATTCAAACTCAAGGCATCATGAAAATTATTATTAATGAAATGGGAATTTTGGGAACTACTGAAATAATTGTGATTGTTCTTGTTATTCTGTTGCTTTTTGGAGGTAAAAAAATTCCCGAACTAATGCGCGGCCTGGGTCGTGGTGTTAAAGAATTTAAAGACGCATCACGCGGAATAGAAGAAGAAGAACCCAAAAAAAATGAGTGATATTTAACTGAAAATGAATGATGAAGAACTCAGTTTTTGGGACCACCTTCATGAACTACGCCGGTATTTGATACGTAGTGTAATAGTTTTTTTTGCCTTTTTTATTTTAGCTTTTTCCTTTAAAGATATTTTATTCGACCACTTTCTTTTTCGACTGCTCGATAGCAATTTTATTACATATAGGTGGTTTTCCGATTTTGCAAAATTTCTATCTGTTAATAATGGCGAAAAAATCTCATTGGATTTTCATTTAATTAATATTAACCTTGCCGGACAGTTTATAGCTCATATTTCAATATCGGCTGTTGCGGCATTAATTCTGACTCTTCCGTTTCTGATATTTCAATTATGGTTGTTTATAAAACCGGCATTATATGCGAATGAACGAAAAATTATTTCGAAAAATGCCTTTGTTGTTGTACTGCTTTTTGTTATAGGCTGCGCTTTTGCATATTTTATAATTACTCCTCTGAGTGTGTTGTTTTTAGGCAATTATGTAGTAAGCAGCAAGGTTAGCAACACAATTTCCCTAAGCTCTTATGTTAGTGTATTTAACAGTACTTTGCTTCTTACCGGCTTATTGTTTGAACTGCCCGTCATGGTTTTTATTTTAAATAAAATAGGCCTGATTAAAGCTGATTTTATGCGTAAATATAGGAAGCATGCAATTGTAGTTGTTTTAATTGTTTCGGCAATAATTACCCCGACAACCGACCCTTTTACAATGACAATAGTGGCAATTCCAATATATTTGCTTTATGAAATAAGTATTGTTACAATTGCTAAAAAAGAAAAATATAATGGCAGCAAAAATCAAACTTGACGTATCGCCTTATTCTGATATAAGTGTAATAGCAATTTGTTCTTCAATGCGCGATTATAAATTTATCTGGTATTTGAACAAATACCTGAATTTAAATTTTTATCAGCCTGAACCTATTGTTTGGCGCCACGAAAAATTAAAATCAAATATTGAGTATGCCATATTTAAATGCAAGGAGCACCACGATATTGTCTTTTTTAACAATCATAATGAAAATTTTCATTTAATACCTTCTCTTGCAACATTTGATTTCTTTTTGGTGTTTTCTGAAAATGCCGAAAAAGATTACATTGAAGAATGGATGAAAAAAATCAGAAAAATACAAGGAGTTTCTATTTTAACACTATTGACAGATAAAAATCTAAAATTATTCAGCGAAATTATGTCAGAACTTGAATTTCAGGAAATACAGCGCAACATTGAAAAAAAATCTGACAAAAATAATTTTTTTGAATAGCAGCCCGAAAATAAAATTTATTTCTTTTCGAATCGGTAAACCACACAATCATGCGTTAAAAGATTACCCTGAAGGGTTTTTGTAAATCCCAGATTTTTTCTGTTATAAATATCACGGCAATTATAAGGGAACCATATATTCAAATCTCGCTGTACATTAAACTTATAGCTTGCATCGGAACTATTTCTGTTAAGAATACAAATTGCCACATCGCCATGATTTAAAGACTTTGACAAAACAACAATGCTGTCAGCTTCGTAAATAATCTTTCCCTGGATACCTAATGGATCCTGGTCAATTGCAATTATTTCTTTATTTAAAATTATTTCTTTGGTCTGCTCATCCAGATGCCTTACATCGCAATTTAAAATCAAAGGTGCGGCAAGCATACTCCACAATGCAAAATGACTACGGTATTCATTAAACGTACAACCCTTGAAACGCTCATCGTAAGATGATGATTTACCTTTTCCCCATAAACCAACCATAAGCATGTCAGGGTCATTCCATCCTCCCGGGCCTGCATATTGTTCCAAACCGTCTTGCAGCTCAAAAATATCCATTATACCTGCCATATCGGTGTCGTGTGAATACCATGTATCACGCGAATCATAAGTTGTTCGCCATAAATGTCCGCCCGCAGCTTTTGCCCACAACCATGGCTTTCGCTGACCCCATTCGCAGATTGCATAAACAATAGGACGCCCTGAAGCCTTTAATGCGTCACCCATTTTTTTATAACGTTCAAATGCCACCACAACATCATTGGGAGCATGGCAATAATCATATTTCAAATAATCTATACCCCACTCTGCAAATGTTTTTGCATCAAGTTCTTCAAAGCCTAAACTTGCCGTAACGCCGCCACATGTATATTCGGCTGCGTCAGAATAAATTCCCAATTTCATACCTTTAGAATGAACATAATCGGCAACTACCTTCATTCCATTGGGAAAACGTATTGGGTCAGGATATAAACGGTTTTGGGCATCACGACCACCAACCCAAAAATCGTCAATTATTATATACTGATAGCCTGCATCAAGCATGCCATTTGCTGCCATGGAATCAGCTATTTCTCGTATTATGGCTTCACTCACATTTGCCTCAACAAGATTCCAGCTATTCCACCCCATTGGCGGAGTTAGTGCTAAGTTGTCTTTGCTTTGAGCTGAACAAAAAAATGCTAAAGCAAAATATATAATAAATACAAAAGATTTTTTCATATCAAAAATATTATATCCTGCGAATTTCTGCACCTAATGTGCGCAAACGGTTGTCTAAATTCTGATACCCTCTGTCAATCTGCTCAATATTATGTATTATACTCTTACCTTTGGCTGATAATGCTGCAATCAACAATGATGCCCCTGCGCGAATATCGGGAGACGTCATTTCGATACCTCTTAATTGTGTTTTTCGTTCTAAACCTATAATAGTGGCTCTGTGCGGGTCGCACAAAATAATTTGCGCCCCCATGTCAATTAATTTGTCAACAAAAAACAAGCGGCTTTCAAACATTTTCTGATGAATCAAAACGCTACCTTTAGCCTGAGTTGCAACAACCAGTACTACTGAAAGCAAGTCAGGAGTAAATCCGGGCCATGGTGCATCGGCAATTGTCATTATTGAACCATCACGAAATGTTTCAACTTCATAAACATCGGTTGACGGCACATGTAAATCATCTCCAAGCTGATTAACAACAATGCCTAATCTGCGGAAAACATCCGGAATAATTCCTAAATCCTTTACCGACGCATTTTTTATAATAATATCACTTTGAGTCATTGCAGCCAAACCAATAAAAGAGCCAACTTCTATCATGTCTGGCAATAAAGTGTGGCTTGCGCCGTTCAATTTATCAACACCATGTATTGTAAGTAAATTAGAACCAATGCCTTCAATCTGAGCACCCATATTAACAAGCAATTTGCAAAGCTGCTGCAAGTATGGTTCGCATGCGGCATTATAAATAACAGTAGTTCCTTCAGCCAATACGGCAGCCATTACAATATTTGCAGTTCCTGTAACCGACGCCTCGTCCAATAACATGTATGTTCCTTTCAGTCTGCCTTTGCTACGGGCAACATAAAAGGTTGTATCACCTTCATCAAAAATGGCGCCTAACTTTTCGAGACCTATGAAATGGGTATCCATACGCCTTCGCCCAATTTTATCGCCACCCGGGCGCGGAATTGCACCAATTCCAAACCGTGAAACCATGGGACCTAAAATCATGGCAGAACCACGCAGTACTCCCGCATTTTTTCTGAACTCCTCTGTTTGCAACAAATCAATCTTAACATTATCGGCTTTAAATTCCCATGTGCCTTCAGATATGTTGTTTACTTCCACTCCCAAAAAGCGCAAAACATCAATTAGTTTGTTTACATCTCTGATATCGGGAATATTTGAAATGGTAACTTTTTCGTCGGTTAACAAAACTGCACAAATAATTTGTAATGCTTCGTTTTTGGCACCTTGCGGAGTGATTGCACCTGACAATCTGTTTCCGCCGATAATTTCAAAACTACTCATATTTATTATTTATTTTTTTCTGTATTTATTTTTCTTGTTTTTCTTACCCGACTGCCCCCATTGCTTTTGCTGCATTTTGTTGTTTTTCATAAAGTCGGTTGTATCCTGCAATACACATCCTTCTTCCAACTTTAATTTTCCGTCTGATAAAATATTAAGCTGCTCAATAATTACCTCGTCTTTCACGCTGTCCTTGTTCCATGTGAGATAAAGTTTTTTCATCGTATTGGCAATTGCTCTTACCAATTCGTTTTTATCTTCGCCCTCCTCCATTTCTACAGCTTTTTTTATCATTTTTTCGACATAACGGCCATAAAACCTAAAACGCACTTCATACGGAACAGAATAATTTAAAAACTTTGCAGAAACTTTTTTATCACGCTCAGGAAGAGGATAAGGCGAATCTACATCAAGCTGAAAATCACTTATTAAAATTAGATTATCCCATAACTTTCGCTTAATATCAGTCATTTCCTTATGCCCTTGCTGCACTGTCATCATAGCCTGAACAACAGCATTGGCAGCTTTTGTGCGAGTTTCTTTATCAGGCATGGTTTTAATGAATTCTATCATTTGCTTAATATGCCTGCCATATTCAGTCATTTGCAGATTTTCGCGCTGTGTGTTATATTCCATAGGAAAAATGGATTTAATTACAAATATCAGATTTTATTTTGATAGTAATACAATTGTTTTAATTCTCAATGATTTTTAGTCTTGCAAAACGTAACACCAGTAGTTTTTTACCCGCTGAGTCAAATTCTATTGTTGCTTTTTTATCTTGCCCTTTTCCTTCAACCTGAATTACAGTACCTTGCCCAAACCGTGCATGTTCAATCCTTATACCTTCAACTATTTTGCCGATATCGGCAATTTCGCTATTGTCAAATATCATTGCAGGCTTTGAATCGGATTTTAATTTTTTCTGTAATTCCTTGTCGTTATTCACTAAAACTTTCTTTCTGAAAACATAGGAAGTTTCTTCCGCTTTTTTATCCTTTGCCGGAAAAGAATCAAATGAGTCATCTGCAGGGTAAGATAAATTGTTTTTGCTTTTAAGCTTAAGTCCGTGCGAAAATTTTTGGGGTATATCAAGCAATGACGAGTCTAACTCATCCAAAAAGCGGCTGGGAGTACAAAAATTAAGCTCGCCCCATTTCATTCTCATGGCCGCATAGCTCAGTGTAAGCTTGTTCATGGCACGTGTGACAGCAACATAAAACAATCTTCTTTCCTCTTCCAATTCGGCTCTGGAGCTCATCGACATGGAGCTTGGAAATAAATTTTCTTCGAGGCCGGTAACAAAAACATACGGGAATTCAAGTCCTTTAGCAGCATGAATAGTCATTAATGAAACCTTATCCAAGTTTTTATCGTCTTCGGTTTCATCAACGGTAGTCAATAATGAAATAACCTGAAGAAAATCGCTTAATCCGGGCTTTGCACCTTCATTAGCTTGCTCAAATTCATCTTCGAAACTGCGAATTCCATTTAGCAAAGATTCAATATTTTCGTATCGGGCTATTCCTTCAGGCGAACGGTCTTCATAAAGTTCTCTAAGCAACCCGCTACCCGCAGCAATTTTTGACGCAAGCTCCCATGCAGTTGAATTGTTTAATTGTTTTTGGTAAGAATGCACCAACTCTCTGAAATCTTTCAGTCGTTTAATGGTTGCCGAATTAAACTCCCCATTGTAAATATCAATATTTTGCAAAATATTCCAAATGGTGGCTTCCTGCTGGTTTGCCAAAACGGATAATTTGTGAATGGTTGTGTTGCCAATGCCTCTTGCAGGATAATTCACAATTCTGTAAAATGCTTCATTATCGTTTGGATTAATGACGATTCTGAAATAAGCAATTAAATCCTTGATTTCTTTTCGCTTGTAGAACGACATACCGCCATAAACCACATAAGGTATGTTCAGCTTTCGCAAGGCATCTTCAATAGCGCGTGACTGTGCATTGGTTCTGTACAAAACGGCAATATCTCTGTTATTCAGATGATATGTCATTCTGCTGTGGAAAATAGAATTTGCAACCAGCAAAGCTTCATCAACATCGTTGGATGCCTTTATCAGCGAAATGGATTCTCCGGTGTCATTGCCTGTCCAAACCATTTTATGAAGCTGCGAACGATTGTGCTTAATCACGGAATTGGCTGCTGAAACTATAGTTTTGGTGGAACGATAATTTTGTTCAAGTTTAAATGTTTTTACCGTAGGATAATCGGTATTGAAATTCAAAATATTCTGAATATTGGCTCCGCGGAAACCATAAATGCTTTGGGCATCGTCGCCTACAACGCAAATATTTTGCTTTAATGCAGCCAGTCGCTTCAAAATCAAATATTGTGCATAATTTGTATCCTGATATTCATCTACCAGAATATACAAAAATCTTTCCTGATATTTCCTGAGCACTTCGGGATGAGTATGCAACAATAAATTTGTATTGTACAACAAATCATCAAAATCCATTGCTGCCGAACGCTTGCACCTGTTCCAATACTCACTGTATATGTCCGATATCAGGGATTTCTTTGCGATTTTATCCTGATACTGAATGTCAGCATCGTTTTTATACTGTTCCGGATTTATCAAATTCATTTTTGCCGACGAAATTCTGCTGAGCAAATATCCCGGATTATAGGTTTTATCATCTATTTTAAAATCTCTTACAATAGCTTTGAGCACGCTTTTGGAATCATCGGTGTCATATATGGTAAAATCGCTTGGGTAGCCAATTTTTTCGCTTTCGATTTTCAGAATTCGAGCAAAAACCGAATGAAAAGTACCCATCCACAATGAGTGAGCCTGTGTGTTGCCCACAAGGTTAAATACACGTTCTTTCATTTCACGTGCAGCCTTGTTGGTAAAAGTTAAAGCTAAAATATTTTGAGGCAAAACGCCACTCTGCATTAAATAAGCAATACGATAAGTAAGGACGCGGGTTTTGCCCGAACCGGCTCCTGCAAGAACCATTACAGGTCCTTCGGTGCAGGTTACTGCATCGCGCTGAACATCATTAAGGTTGTTTAAAAAAGATGGAAACATATTGCAACTATGCAAAATTACATTGAATAAATGAAAATATCAAACAAATATATTGATGAGACATTATGAATTATAGTGTGTTCTATTTATCTACAAATTATCTACAAAGAGA
>Ga0255344_1002908_pt1 | contig 19659 bp, 23 predicted proteins | sample wastewater_treat_5_FD_192414 | JGI IMG/M metagenome (GOLD analysis project Ga0255344, IMG submission 192414) | Wastewater microbial communities from Lulu Island WWTP, Vancouver, Canada - plant18 | ecosystem: Engineered > WWTP > Wastewater > Unclassified | place: Canada: Vancouver, British... | reverse complement strand
CATTCTTTGTTAAAGTAAATGGAGAACATGACGAGGTTAGTCATTTATCTAAAGACGGGAAACCTTTGAACTTCATTACTAGATGTTCGTATCTTCTCAAGAATGAGCTGATGATGAATAGTGATAAAACTAAAGTTCAAGTAATCAATGCTTATGGCGATACTGGATGGTTGACTTCTGAGCAGTGGAAAGCTAAAGAACTTCCAGAGTACATGATTAAGAATGGTTATTTAACAGAAGGTATGAGACCTGCTTACGTGGGTGAAGAAGGTTTAATTAATTTCATTAAAACTTTTGTTAATATCCCTAATTCTAGAAAGTATGATAATGATACTAAAACTTGGATTAATAAAACTGGAGAAGACTTGAAAGCTGCATTGGCACAATTCTCTATATCAGATATTAATAAAATCCTTAATGGAGATGTAACACCTGTGAAAGATGCAATTAAATATCAGCCAAATAATCAAATTAAGCTTCTTTTAGGGGTTAGAACAACTGCTGATAATAAAGAATTTCAAGATGTATGTACTAGAATTCCTATCAGGTTTGCAACTAGAGACTACAAGAGAGTGGCTAAAGAACTTCAGGATATTATTGATAACGGGGGTTATGGAAGTACTGAATTTGGTGAAATGCCTTTTAAATTTCAAAAATATGAAGTTTCTCCAACAACTTTCCAACAAGGAGGTAATGAAGATCCCTTTGGTAAAGCTCCAGAAGTAGATCCATTTGCAGGATTCACTAGTTAAATAATATGTTTGCACAAGGAAGAACAAGTCTTTCCTATAAGGATGTGTTAGATGTAGTATCGGAGGAAAGTATCTTAGAATATTTTTCAGGTATTACCACTATTCCTTGTGTAATAAATAGTCCTTTAAGGGAAGATAACCATCCATCCTTTAGTGTGTTCTACTCAGATTCTGGTAGGGTGCACTTTAAGGATTTTGGTAATAATCGTTCATTTAATTTAATAGGGTTTTTAAAAGAACTTTTACATAAAAATGAAGCTTTTGATGTAATAGATGAAATAGTGAATAACTTGGATTCTATTAAATCAATAGATAAATTTACAGTAAAAAGTGAACGTCCTAAAAGCCAGAGAAATAAAGGGCGTAATAAAACTACTAAAGAATTAAAAGTTAAGGTACGAGAATGGAAAGAATATGATTTGGATTTCTGGCTTAAATTTGGTATAAATAAGCATTGGCTTGAATTTGGTAATATCTACCCGATTAGTCATATATTTTTAGGAGAAGATTGTTTTACTTCTGATAAATATGCTTATTGTTATGTTGAATTTAAAGACAATAATCCAACATTAAAAATTTATCAACCATACTCAAAAACTTGGAAGTGGTTAAATAATCATGATTCATCGGTGTGGGACTTGTGGACACAAGCCTTTAATAGTGAATCCGAAGATTTAATAATCACATCATCTAGAAAAGATGCCCTATGTCTATGGGCAAACACGGGAATACCTTCTGTAGCTTTACAATCAGAAACAACATTCCCAAAACCTCATGTCGTACAACAGCTTAAAGATAAGTTTAAAACTATATGGTGCTTATACGACAATGATTATGACAAAGAAAAGAATTATGGTAGAGACTTTTCTATACAATTATCAGAATTGTATAATTTTAAAAGAATAGAAATACCAGAGTTTTTTCAGTCAAAAGATCCAAGTGATTTATATTATAATCATGGATATAAAATTTTTAAACAAGTATTAAACCAATTATTAAAAAAGTAATTATGAATTTAGTAAATAATATTGTACCAGCAGGAGTTCAAAGAAATATTTCAGCATTTCAACCAGGAGTAGGTCGTAGAGATTTTCAGTCAAACGCTATCACTTATGGGCAATTAAAAGAGGGACTAATAGCCCAAGGATTTAATTTATCTAATACACGTGTCACAGAAGGTAATACACAATTAGATTTAGTGAATGATGATGCAGTACTTCCTGTTAATATCCAAAAGAGGGGACAATTAACCAATGATTTAATCATTGTTATGACTCCTAACGCACGTCCTAAGTCTGGAAGTATTGACGTACAAAATGCTTCATATGCAGAATTAAAGGCAGCAGTGAAAGCCTTGTATCATGGTGAACAATCTGCGGAAGCACGTGCTCATTTTGGTAATTATACCCAAATGAAAACTAATGTTATGCGAGATTTACTAAAAGAATGGCAAGTATCTTATGAATCTCCAGCAGATACTGCTAAATTTGAAGAAGTACGTTCTAAATTAGAATCTAGAGATTTTAAAGTACTTACCACTGAAGCGAATCAAAATGTTTATAACGAAGCATTGAAACATATATTGTATGGGGTAACTTTGTTACAAAACTCTGTTATTTCTTTGGGCAGTATGGAAGCCCCCACAACAGAAGAATTGGAAGCTTTGGTAGAAAAATTTACTAAACAGTGGTAATGGATAATAGTAGAATAAATAATCTGTATTCTATTTATAAAGAAAAATTAGATAGGGGGGAGTATATTATCCCCCCTTTATATATTATAGAAGATATTATTATAAATAGATATGGTGAAGATAGGGTATCTATTTCTAATAACTCTTTTAATGATTTTCCACTGGATAATTTTAATAATATAAAAGAGTTTGAATGGTTTAAAAGGTATTTAGAGTATTTAAATATATACTATAATGGGAATATAGAGGATATAATATCTAATGATCGTTTTTTAGTAGAAGAACAATATATTCCAGTAGATGATTTAACCAAAGAATTTATAGTATACTACCCTGAAATAATAATTACTAATAGTAATAAAGAATCACATGTAATTACAGATTTATATGTTAAATTTTCTTTTGATTATTTTGGGAGATTATATCACTCTTTTAAAATAAACAGGGGTTCTTATTCTGATCAAGAATGGTATAGTAATTATAAGCATTCTCATACTCATGGTTCTTTTCCAGAGGCAATATGTTCCTTTAGTACACCCTGTTTAGGAGAGGGACCTATAAATTCTACTATAGCAGTTTTACAGAATGCAACATTGGAGACTTTTTCAGAATTAGAAATAGTACAATTTCTTATATTAATAGATGATTTTCTAAAATGGGAATCTTTAGAAGGTGTGCCATACAAGCATATCCGAGATATTGGTAACAGTGGGAGTCATACTATAGTTCCAAATAGATCACCTACAGAGTTAATGCACTATGAGGGACGAGTTTTGGAACATATAGTAAAAGAAACTGATTTTTTGGAACATATTAAAGAGCATACCTTTTTAATACCAACAGTTAAAGATGGTACACCTAAATATAGTATATTGTTTGATGAGTGGGAATTACAAAAAATATTATTTTCTTATTATCAAGAAACGATAAATCTTTTTGGTGATATTCTTACTAATTTGTTAATGTATAAAGATTCTTTAAATAGGGTATATTATAAAAGGAGGACTGCAGGTAATTCTAGACCTATTGAAAGGTATGAAGGTCAGACTCTATTTAATTTTAAAGGACGTGATGTAAAATTAAAAATACATAAGACAATTACTAAAGAAGTTGAAGATTTTTGTATTATTAATCCAGAAATACTTTACTACCTAATAAATAGATTGGAAATGCTAATAAATTTAAACAATGCAGAAAACAGTTTTTCAAAATCAGAATTATAATAATTCTAAAAATCCTGTTAAGGATAATAATACATCTACAGTAGTGAAACCCAAGGAACTACCAATACCAATAGTTAATAAAACAGAGGGTAATATTAAATTAACAGTTACCGAGGGTATGATCAATAAGATAAGATATATCTGTGGGGAATTTCCTACCAAAGAATGGAGTGGAGTGCTGTTTTATGATATTAAAGGCTCTTTAAAAAAGCCTAATTTAATAGAAATAAAAGCTTTTGATTTTTATCCTTTAGACTTGGGTAGTACTAGTTATACAGAATTTGAATACTCTCCCGATTTTGCAGCTTATATAGCTAGAAATCCATCATTAATGGATCATCAAATGGGGTTAATACATTCTCATAATAACATGGGAGTATTTTTTAGTGGGACAGATACTGCAACATTACAAGAGCAAGCCCCTTTATATAAAAAGTTTCTTAGTGTTATTGTTAATAATAGAATGGATATAGTGGCTAAATTAGCAGTATATACTGAATCCGATATAACCAACAATACTGAAATTATTAGTACAACTAGTTATCAAGATATAGATTATACTAATAAGAAAATTAATAATAATTCTAAAATAACCAAGGTCTATAAAGAAAAAGAAATTTGGGTGTATGATTGTGATATTATTAAAGAGGGCAGGGAACTAGTAGATGAAGAATTTAAAGGGGTTGTAGAAGATTTAAAAACAAATGCTACTAAACAATCTTTTAATAGTCCAGTAATTAATACTACGCACCCTCTTCAAGGAGAACTGTTTAAGACTCCTCCAGCTTTTAATGTGGTAAATGGTGTAAAGAATCCTGATGATAAAGTACAAACTTTTATATGCTGCTTAGCTTCTCAAAACTTCTTTTATACCCCTATAAAAACATATAGTCTTAAAGAAAATTTAATGGCTGCCATGAGATCAGTGCCTAAGACTATAGATAGGAGTTTATATGCCAATATGCTAGAGTGTTCTATGGATTTATTGTTGGATTACCTGGAGATATATCGAGAAGAAGATATAATAGATATCTTAGATTCTGCTTACCAAGAGTTAAAAGTTATAGGTATTCATAATAATAAGGATTTAAGTAGGCTTGTGTTTGAGGTTATAGAATCCATTATGAATGGTTACTTAGAAGAGCTTGTAGATACAGAGAGATTTGTATATGAAGCTCTTCCTGAGGATGAAGATGTCCTTAATATTATGGATGATTATAATAAAACAAATTGTTAATTATGGATATTTCAGCATTTGATCCTGATATGCAAGAAGAGCTTCGTAGATTATTTCCACAAGAAATTGATGAAAGAGATAATATTACAGTATCTTATGATATAGCGGAACCAAATTTTAATAGCCATAGTACTGTAGATATTTTAGAAGTAGATAATAATCAAGATATAGAAGAAGCAGTATTAGTGGAAGATGGGGAAGATATAGAGGAAGATGTTGAAGATGCTGATGATTTCCCAACTAATTCTTTCATTTCTTTGGATAATAATAACGAAGTTCCTATTGAAACTCCTGTTGAAGAATCTATAGAAGATATTACAAAAGAAACTCCAATATCTGCACAATATAATAGATTCAAGGGAGCTGATTGGTTTGAGATTGTACAAGAGCAGAATGTTATTTTAGCAGGATTAGGGGGTATAGGTAGTTGGGTAAGTTTATTTCTCTCCAGATTAGGACCTAAAACAATAACTTTATATGATGATGATCGTTTTGAGGCACATAATTTATCTGGACAAGCTTTTAGAATTAATAGTTTAGGTAGATTTAAAGTAGAAGAAGCTGCCTCGATAGCAATAGATTTTAGTAATTATACTAAGGCTTATGCTTTTAATAGTAAATACACCGAGAGATGTAGTACTAGTAAAATAATGATATGTGGTTTTGATAACATGGGTGCTAGAAAATTATTTTATAATAAATGGAAAGAGTCTATTATACCAGAAGAATCTCACGAGTATCTGTTTATTGATGGAAGATTAACAGCAGATATGTTTCAATTATTTTGTATACAAGGTAATGATACATATGTTCAAGGTGAGTATGAAAGGAATTGGTTATTTGAAGATAAAGATGCTGATGAGACTGATTGTACTTTTAGACAAACATCCCACATTGCAGCCATGTTAGGTACTTATATAACTACATATTTTACTAATTTTTGTAGTAATCTATCTCCTGACAATTTTCCAAAGAGAATACCTTGGTTTATGGAGTATAATTCAATAGTTAATACATATGATTTTAAATACTAGTATTACTGATATTAGTCTTAACCAATTTCCAGTAAATTTATATCCTTCTAGTGTTAATCGTGTTAGAGATTATGGAAATAGCATACCATCAGGTAAAAATGTAATAGTATTACCAGATATTAAAATACCTATTTTTGCAGATAGGAAAGTACGTTTTGCTGATCATGGTATGGAAAAATTTATCATAACAGTATTTAAAGGTACTGATGTGTCTTACAAGGCTTTTAGTAAAAAATTATTAGACACTTTTAAATATGGTACTAATATACCACATTTAACAATATTACAATTGAAAGATTATCTTTATTTTATTGGTAAAGGTATTATAACAGATGAAAATTATAATCCATTAGTATTAGTTACTTTTGATAATGTTAGTGATAAATATGATTTTGATAGGGAAAGAAGTATTTTAAAAATGGAATACGTGGATGTATATTATAATAGAGTTATATTTTCTGAAGATTTCATAAAAAATCAACCCTTCATGTTTAATAATATCACCAAAAAGATAATGCCTTATTTCATGGGATATGCTATAAAACAGCATATTAAAAATGATTTAAATATTTGGGGAAGTACAATTGTGGATCCTTCAAGAAGCGTTGATTCATATAATGATATTATATTAGAAAATTTAGATGAGTTTAAAGCAGAATTTATTAGGTGATTATAATGTATTTATTAAAGATAGTACTTTAATTCCTCTATTAAATACTTTACAAGAAGAATATTCTAATAAAATAGTATTTCCAGAGAAAAGTAATGTATTCAAAGCATTTAAAACAACTCCCTTAAAAGATTTAAAGATAATAGTACTTGGAATGGATCCATATCCTCAAAAGGGGTATGCAACAGGGTTGGCCTTTGCCAATCCCCCAGGTGTAAATCCTATAAGTCCTAGTTTAGAAGTTATTAGAGAAAATATATATTCTAACTTCTATCAAGAGAATTATTTAGATATGCCATTAGGAGATCCCTATGATTATCAATTTGATTACACTCTTGAAACTTGGGCCAAGCAAGGTGTTTTACTTTTGAATAGTGCTTTGACAGTGGTTGAACATCTTCCAGGAAGTCATAGTAATATTTGGTATAATTTCATCAAGGAACTTTTAATAAATATATCAGATACTAATACAGGTATTATATATTTCTTATTAGGAGGAGATGCTAAACAATTTAAATCTTTTATAGGTAAGTATAATTATATATTTGAATACGAACATCCTGCATATGCTGTTAGAAAAGGAATTACTTGGGAGTTTGAGGGTTTTGTAGAAGCTAATCGTATATTGAATAAACTTTACAATACCGAAATTAAATGGTTAAATGAATAAAAAGATACGAGGAGCTAAGAAAAAGGTTTTAGAGGGTATTACTTTTGATAGTCATTTAGAGGCTGCATGTTACAGGGAATTAAAATCTGCGGGTATTGAATTTGAATATAACTCAAATACTTATGAGATATTTCCTGGGGTACGATTAAATAAAGTAAATTTTATTGAATCTAAAGTTAAAAATAGAGGGTATCATCAATATTTTAATAAAAAGGGAGAGAAATTGAAGCTAACGGCTGTAAAGTATACTCCTGATTTTGTAATTAAAAGCATTGATGATACTCCTATCTTTATTGAAACTAAAGGCAGAGCTAATGATGTGTATCCTTACAAGAGAAGGATGTTTTTTAAAAAACTAGAAGATGATAATACTATTAAAGAAGCCTATTTCTTTGAGCCTAAAACAGTTAAACAAGTTAAGGAAAGTATTGAACAAATTAAATTAATTTTAAATGTCAATAGAGATAATTCCCCTACTTAAAAAAGCTCTTGAAGAAGATTTTAAAAAAGATTTAGATATAGCCATAAAATATTGGTTAGATGGCAAGTATTTAGATACTCAGCTTTTATTAGAATCTATTTTAATAAGGGAAGATAAGAAGAAAAAGCCTGATAGAACTAAATATTATGCAGATATTATAATAGTTTTAGACAAGGTGCAAGAATATGTAAATTGTATTTATGGAGAAGATAATTAAAAAAGAGTTATGTGATATATCTTGGCAAGTAGATGAGCCTACTTACAGGGCAGATCCTGCAATATCTTATTCAACATTGAGTAGTTATGCCAAGAGAGGTATTAAAGGTCTTAAAGAGGCTCTAGAAGGTCTTAAAATTAGTTCTGCATCATTACGTCATGGTAGTGCTGTAGATACATTATTAACGGATAAGGAAAACTTTGAGAATTTTTATATAGTAGCTAATTACCTAAGACCTACAGATCAAATTAGAAATATTATAGATTCCTTATGGGAAAAAGCTCTTAATGAAAATATAGAAGGGTCTCTTCAGCAATTTAGTAAGAATTTTCCAGAAGCCATGCTCATGGTTATTAATGAACATGGTTATGGTGGGGATAATTGGAAACCCGAAACCAAGATCAAGAAGATCATGGAATCTGGGGAAGAATACTATAATCTATTAACTCTTACTAAGAATGGTAAAGAACTTATTCATCAAGATGATTATGTTTTAGCATTGGCTTGTGTTGATGAGATTAAGAACAATCAATATACTAGATGGTTGTTTGAAGAGTCAGAGAATAGTAAAATATACTACCAGTTAAAATTCAAGATGAGTTTCCTCCTAGAAAGAGTAGATTCTGAGTATCTTATTAACAAGTATTCTCCTAAAGATTGGGAGTATAGTCTTTTAGAAGAAGATACTATTAAATGTATGTTTGATATTATACATGTAGATTACGAGAATAAGATAATTACTCCTATAGATTTAAAGACAACCTCTTTCAACGAGGAAGATTTTGGGGATAAAGCATTTTATGATTGGTATTATGATTTACAATCTACAATGTATTCACATATACTTAGAGAAATATGTGCACAAGATGAATACTTTAAGGATTTTAAGATAAAACACTTCATGTTTTTACCTATTAATAAGTTAAATTTAAATCCACAGTTTTTTATACATCCAGAATCTTCTACTCCCCAACAAAATGTTTTTTATGATTACATGGGAAGGATACATAAACCTTGGTATCAATTATTAGAAGAGGTTAGGTGGTTTAAAGAGAGGCAAGATTTTAGGTATATGAAATCTACAGTAGAAAATAATGGATATAATATAATATGATTAGAGAACAAGTATTAGAGTATTTTAAAGGAGATGAGTTAGCTACGGATGTATTTTTAAGTAAATACTCTTTAAATGGTAAAGAAACTCCTGACGAAATGCATGATAGATTAGCTAAAGAATTTGCTAGAGTATTATGGCGTGAGTATGGTTATATAGAACATACTTCTCACCCTATTAAATATCTTAGTAAATTTGGGGAATATTTCTTTACCAATCTATGGGAAAGTAATACATTAGAAGATGTAGTTATTTATATTAAATCTTTATTTAAAAACTTTGAATATATTGTACCTCAAGGTTCTGTAATGGGGGGTGTAGGTACAGGAGCACCAGTTTCATATTCTAATTGTTTTGTGATACAATCTCCAGAAGATTCTATTGAAAGTATTATGAATACTGCTAGAGATATGGCTCAAATATATAAAAGAAGAGGAGGTGTGGGCTTGGATATCAGTAACTTACGTCCTAATGGTAGTAGTGTTAATAATGCTGCTAAAACATCTACTGGAGCTGTAAGTTTCATGAGCTTATTTTCTCATATTACAGAAGTTGTTGGACAAGAGGGAAGACGTGGAGCTTTAATGCTGTCCATGGATATAAACCACCCAGATTCTCCAGATTTTGCTACTATTAAAAGAGACCTTAGTAAGGTTACTGGTGCCAATATTAGTCTTAAACTTAATAATGCTTTTATTGAGGCAGTTAAGAATGATACTGATTATCTTTTAAGATGGCCAGTTGATAAAGTATTTGATCAGGAATATCCTACAACTTTTGAATACAATAAATTAACACTAGTTAAACATGCAGACGGAACTAGTACATATGTAAAAAGAGTAAAAGCTAAAGAACTTTGGGATACTATTGTAGAATCTAATTGGTTATCAGCTGAGCCTGGAATTTTCAATTGGGATCATCTGATAAATTATGATCCTACAGGTGTATATCCCCAACTCAAGCCTATTTCAACAAATCCATGTGGAGAACTAGGGCTTGGAGCAGGAGACAGTTGCCGACTGTTGGCAACAAACTTATATTCACTCGTAAATCATCCATTTAAAGAGGAATCTTTTATTGATGATGATTTTGCATATCAAATATTTTATCAAGCACAAGTACTAGCAGATGTATTAGTATCCCTAGAAATAGAGGCTATTGATAGAATATTATATAAACTTAATGAGGATTGGCTAGAACAGTATTACTCAAATATTGATGTTAAAGATTTTTTAAATAAACAATCTGATGAATTTAAACTATGGTGGCAAACTAGGGATATAGCTGTAAAGGGTAGGAGAACAGGTACTGGTATTACTGCATATGGGGATATGATGGCAGCATTAAATTTGCCTTATGGTTCTAAAGAAATGACTGAAAAGGTTTTTTCAATAAAACTAAAAGCAGAGTTAGATGCAAGTATTGATATGGCAATTTTAAAAGGTGCTTTCCCTTTCTATAATAAAAATCTTGAGTTTAATAATTTTCAAGAAACAGATACTGATCCTACAGAAGGGAGGAATGATTGGTATCAATTTATACTAAAGGAATATCCTGAACAAGCGAGTAGAATGATTAATTTTGGTAGACGTAATTCAGGTATATCCACAGTAGCACCTACAGGAAGTGTTAGTATATTAACTCAAACTACTTCTGGGATTGAACCATTATTTAAACCTTTTTATACTAGGCGTAAGAAATGTAATCCTGGAGAAATTGCTGATTATGTAGATCAAAATGGTGTGGGATTCAGAGAATTTACTGTATTACACCCTAAATTTATTGATTGGTATTTAACTAAAAATCCTGAAAATACTAAAGAACATTTAGAAACACTTAATCAAAAAGATCTCCAAGTACTATTTGAATCTTCTCCATGGTATGGAAGTACTTCAGAAGATATAGATATTGATACTAGGATACAAACTCAAACACTTATTCAAAAATACATAACTTCTAGTATTAGTAGTACTGTGAATGTTCCAGCGGAAACTACTAAAGAAACTATGAGTAAAGGTTATCTAGATGCTTTTGATTTAAAGTGCAAAGGTTTAACTTATTATAGAGAGGGTAGTAGAAGTGGTATTTTAGTAAGCGACACACCAAAAGATAAGGTATTTAAATCTCATGATGCTCCTAAAAGACCTAAAGAATTAGAAGCTAATTTACACATAACCGTAAGTAAAGGAAATACATATGCTGTTGTTATAGGATTGTTTGAAAACAAGCCTTACGAAGTATTCGTGTTTAATACTTTGGGGGAAAAGTTAAAAGAGTGTTCTGGTAAGATAGTTAAAATTAAACAGGGTCATTATAGATTCATAGGAGATAAGGTAACTATTGATAATTTAAATGAGAGTGGTAATTCTGAATTAGAGAAAGCCAGTGCTCTTTACACATCAATGTTATTAAGACATGGGGCTGATATACATTATGTTATCAAAACAGCAAAGAAGATTAATGATGGTATTACATCTTTTGTGTCTGCCATGTGTAGAATACTAAGTAAATATGATACTAAAATTGAAGAATCTATCTGTCCAGAGTGTGGGGGAAAATTAGTACATGAGGCAGGGTGTGCAACATGTAAAGATTGTGGATATTCAAGATGTTAAATAATTATTATGGAGGATTTTAAGAAAAGATTACAAGAAGAACAGCAAGTTCTTAGAGATAAAATAGATAAACTCACGGTATTTTTAAATTCTGATAAAGGTAAACAACTAGAGGAAAACATTCTAAAAGCTATGAAAGAGCAAAAGAAAGCTATGATTAGATATGAATTCTGGTTAATTAGACGCATGGAATTATTAGAAGTACCACTATTAAAAGATGAGGATTAAATATGGAAGTTAAAATTAAGAGAATACACCCAGATGCAGTAATTCCTAAATATGCTAAACCAGGGGATGCTGGAATGGATTTAGTAGCTACAGGCATACAAACTAAAGATGATATTATTACTTATCATACAGGATTACAAGTAGAAATACCTAAAGGTTATGTAGGTCTTATAGTACCAAGAAGTAGTATCTATAAAAAGGATTTAATGCTAGCTAACCATATAGGAGTAATAGATTCTGGGTATAGGGGGGAAATTCTGTGTAAATTTAGATTGACTACCCTTTGTATGGAGCATGTTTCTAATAATAGGTTTTTAATTAGAGATTATGAGATAGATCCTGAAACAGGGGCTTATAAAAATATTCATACTTATAAAATAGGAGATAGAGTAGCACAATTGATTATTATACCATATCCACTAATTGAATTTAAAGAGATAGATGTACTAGAAGAAAGTGATAGAGGTACAGGAGGGTTTGGTCATACAGGAAACTAATAAAAATTTAAGGAATGGTAGTAGGAATGAGTATTTGGTTATTATGTGTTATAATAATCATAGTAGGAGGTTTTACATTTATTTATAAAGCTATTAAAAATAATATTAATACCAATTATAGGTATTCAATTAATTTATACAAGGAAGGTTTTGATAAAACTAGCTTTCCATTAATCAAGTTAAGAATCCGAAATAAATACAGGTATTTTTTAATAGATACAGGTGCTAATATTAATTTAATATCTAAAACTGCCTATAAAAGTATTGTAGGTAAAGGACAAGTAAAATTAGTAGATAATAACGTTGTTTCTGGTATGGGAACTACTGAGATTACTAATGCTGTTCCCGTGGTTGAAGATACTATATCAATAGGTAGGGATAGGTTTGTAGAGCACTTTACTATTTCAGATGATTGGGATTTTGCTAGAAAGCAAATGTCAGATGTAGCTGGAGTAGATATTGTAGGTATTTTGGGTAGTCAATTCTTTAAAAAAGCAAAATGGGTACTAGATTTTGAAGAATTAGTTATATGGGTAAAGAAGTAATGAATAAAGAGTGGTTAAAAGGTGAGGGTAAAACTTTAAGAATTAATCCTTACGGGACAAATGAAAAGTTTCTAAAGTTCTTGAGGAATTTAGATGGAACCTTATCTCTTGTAGCTAAACTTTTAGGAGACATACATCCTGTAACTTGCGGATATATCTCTGAGGATAAATTTTGGGTATTCCCTTACCAGGGACCAGAATTACTTGAGGGAGAATTAGTACCCCACCATAACAATTATAGGATAAAAAAAATTCATTACGATAATATAAATAAATATTATGTAATGGAGTTAGAAGAAAATATAGCATGATTTATTTAGTTACGGGACAATCCCAATTATTTGAAAATGATGTTTACAAAATTATGACTATAGAAGAGTCTTTAAACATGCTCAATAGTTGGGGAAGAATCCAATATGATAGTGAAACTTCTGGATTAGATCCTCACTTGACTAATATTTTATGCATCCAATTTGGGAATAAAAAAGCAGGGCATCAGATCGTGGTAGATACAACCACGGTCAATGTTACTGTTTATAAAGAGATTTTAGAGAATAAGCCTATTATAGGTCAGAACTTGAAATTTGATTTACAATTTCTATACAATTATTCAATTATACCAAGAAAAGTTTATGACACTATGATAGTAGAGCAGCTACTATATTTGGGGTATCCTCCAGAGAGTGTTAGTGGTATAGGGTATTCTTTAACTTCTATGGCGAAAAGATATTTAAATGTAGATATTAGTAAAGAAATTAGGGGAGATATAATATGGAGAGGTTTAGATACAGCAGTTATTAAGTATGCTGCTGGGGATGTAACATATCTTGAAGATATTATGGAATCCCAATTAGCGGCTTGTAGAGAGAAGGATTGTTTAGTGGGAGCTAAACTAGAGTGTGATTTTGTGCCTGTAATAGCTTATCTTGAATGGTGTGGTATAAGACTTAGTGAAGAGAGATGGCGTAAGAAAATGCTTAAAGATGAAGCTAATAGAATCAAATATAAGCAAGAATTAGATACATTTCTAATTAATAAAGGAGATCCTAGGTTTTTTACAGTAAATCTTCAAGGAGATTTATGGTCAGGATTTGATACAGATCCATTATGTACTGTTAATTGGGATAGTCCTGCACAAGTAACTAAAGTAGCTAAGTTTTTAGGATTTGATACTGCTGTAGAAGATAGGAAAACTGGTAAATCTAAAGATTCTGTACTTGAAAACCATTTAAAGAGTCAGAAAGGTATAGATGATGAGTTTCTTGAAATATACTTTAAGTATCAAGAGGCTAGTAAGGTAGTTGGTACTTATGGGCAGAGTTATCTCAATGCTATTAACCCTAAAACAGGTAGAATACATACTGTTTTTAGACAATTAGGTGCTTCCTCTGGAAGGATGGCATGTGGGGATAGTCAAAATCCGAATAGGGATTTAGCTAAGTATAAAAAACTACCACCAAAAGAGGTTAGTTATCCACAATTACAAAATCTTCCAGCAGATGAAGATACTAGAAGTGCTTTTATACCTAATGAAGGTAATTACATGTGTAGTTGTGATTTCTCAGCTCTGGAAAGTCGTTTAGGAGCAGATATTTACAATGAAAAGTCAATGCAAGAGGAGTTTTTATACGGTAGTGGAGATACTCATAGTCTAGTAGCTAAAGCATGTTTTGAGGAATTAAAAGATGTACCTGTTAAGGATATTAAAAAGAAATTCCCAAAACTTAGGAATAGGGCTAAACCAATTAATTTTTCACAACAGTTTGGAGGTTCATCAATATCTATTGCGAGTAATTTGGGATGTTCTATAGAGGAAGCTGAAAAGATTGCTAATGCTTATAATAAGGGTTTTCCTGGAATTGCAGATTTTAAAGCAAGAGGTTCCAAGTTTGTTAAAGAAAATGGTTATATTTTAATATGTAAATATACAGGACATAAACTTTACTGGTGGGATTGGGAAGTTTGGAAAGAAAGACAAGCATCTTTTACTCCTCAATTTTGGGAGGAATATAGAGTAATTAAGGCTAATCATGATTCAGACCATCCTATTATAAAAAAAGTAAAAATGCATTATCAAGCATCTTCTAAATATGATAGACTGGCACTAAACAGTCCTCCTCAGGGTACTGGTATTATAATACTTAAAGATGCTATGATTAATTTCTTTGATTGGTTGGTAAAGAATAATTTATTTAATATAGTATTATTATGTAATTTAGTACATGATGAAGCTGTTATTGAATATCCAAAGAATATGCCTGAAGTAGCTAATATATTAAAAGAAACTATGGAGGCATCGGCATCCAAATATTGTAAAAGTTTACCAATTCCCGCTGAAGCATCTGTAGGAGAACATTGGATACATTAATATTATTGATATGAAAAAAGGATTACCTTTTGATATTTCAAGATGTTCAAATGACGAATGTGTTAGAAGACACTATTGTAAAAGGTGGATAGATATTCCTCCTGGTGTAATTCTAACATATTCTAAATTTGATAGTAAAAATTGTGAATATTTTATAGATGATAGATAAATACATAATTATATGATAATAGGAATTAGTGGTAAGAAACAGTCTGGAAAGAATACTGTAGCTTTAATATGGCAATATTTGTATGATTATTATTATAGTAATTATACACATCCAATAACAGTAGAAGATTTTAAGGAGTATGTTAAAAACAACCATCATTTAAAAAGTGTTTGGATACAAAAATCTTTTGCCCATAAAATTAAACAGATTACTTGTATTCTATTAGGATGTACCATGGAGCAATTAGAAGATCCTATATTCAAAGAAACTCCTTTAGGAGAGGAGTGGTGGTGTTGGAAAATAGTACTAGAAGGGGGTTACGGAACTCATTTATACCCTTACTCTTTACCAAAACCTAAAAATATACAAGGATTAAATCTAGTTAAAATGACTCCTAGAATGTTGATGCAAATGCTAGGTACTGAATTTGGTAGAAATATGGTACACCCTAATATTTGGGTTAATGCAACTTTTACTAATTTTGCTGATAAAGAAGAGTGGTTTAGAAAAGAAACTGGATTAACCAGAATTGAGTATCTAACTAAAAATGGTCATAGCAATGAGTATAAAACTCTGAATGAGCAATTCTTTAAATCCTTACCTAATTGGATAATTACTGATGTGAGATTTTTTAATGAAGCTAAAGCTATTAAAGATAGAGGAGGTATTCTAATAAGAGTTAATAGAGAAGGATTTGACAATTCTAAACAGATTGAATGGTCTTGTGATACAGCTCATTTAGAATTATGTAAATTACACTCAGTAGATCCTGAAGATGATTCAGAATTATGGGATGGAGAAAACTATAAAGAAATATATCAAGATGAATTTAATAAATTATATGATGTATATTGGGATTTATACTCACAACATTCTTCTGAAACAGCTTTGGATGATTATAAAGAATGGGATTATGTGATTGATAATAACTATTCTCTATCAGAATTAATTTTAAGAGTTAGGCAAATAATGTTTAAAGAAGGAATTATATATGAATAAAATAGCAGGATATCCTATTGAGATTGTCAATAGAATGTTAGAATGTCAAGAAAATCAGGGGAATAAAGCAGATTTAGAAGTGTTTAAAATTAAAGGCCCCGATACTAACAGTAATAGAGGAGGTTTTGATTGGGGTAAAACTTCTGAAGGAGTTAAATTTTGGTCTAGAATATTTAATAAAAAAGATTTTAATCATTTCTTTCAATATCATAATGATATTATTAGATCAGGAATAGTTATTGAGGAAGATTGGGATATATTTGATCTTGCTAATGCTAATAATTCTTTGGAAGAAGAATTTCCCAATAATGTTATAGAAGTAGGAACCAAAGTAATAGTAGAAGAAGATACTGGTAGAAAATCTATAAAAAGGTTAATTTCTTATAATCCCGATTTCCCAGAACCCTATTTAACTATTACAGAAAAAGCTTGGAATCTTTTACTAGAAGGTAATACCAGTGAACAGAGGTTCAAAGCCTATAAAGATTGTGAGAAATACATTGAAGAGCCTATTGTAGAGCTTACCCTTAAAGATATTAGTGAAGGTAAAGGTGTTGGGGTTCCTCCACACCTAATTAAAATAATAGGGTAAAAATTATTATGAGATATGTATATAGATTATAAAGTAACAGTATGGAAAAGGATTCATTTTAATGAAAATGCTGATTCTAAAAAAGTTATACAAGTTTTAGAAGAAGATGGGCTTGAATATGTTTTTGATGAAGAATTAGGATTTGTAGAACAAGAAACTCTTTTTGAGACACAAGATGATATGACTCCTGAAGAAAATGGAGGTTGTGCTACTATTGAAGTATATGAAAACAATAATCCAGTAGATGATTTAATTTGGAGCAATGAAAAAAAAATAGAAGCTAAAATAATAGCAGATAGTATAAACCCACAAGGAGATAGAATAACAACCTATATCCTTACCTTTCCTAGGTTTATTCTAGCTGAATTGAATACTCATAGAGTATTCTCAAAGAATAGTGCCAGTAGTAGAGCAATACCATTTGAAAAAATGGTTAAAATGGTTAAAGAAGATCCTTTTATTCCTATTGCTTGGCAAAAGAATCACAAAGGAATGCAAGGTAATGAATATTGGACAGATGATGATACAGTAACAGTAGATGAAGGTGATGAATATGAAAGATATACAAAAATCTATTCGGCTATAGAACACTTTATTACAAAGTGGTTAGAAGCAAGAGATTTAGCCATTGCTCAAAGTTATGAATTAAATAGATTAGGAGTAACAAAACAAATTTGTAATAGACTTCTTGAACCATTTATGTGGCATACAGTGTTACTTACTGGAACTGAGTTTGAAAACTTTTTTGAGTTGAGATGCCCAGTTTATGAAACTGAAATTGGAGTGTTTAAATCTAAAAGAGATGCTCTTATATCTTATGCTGAAGGAGGTGTTATGGCTAATCTACCAACAACGGATTTAGAATGGATGCAAGTAAATAAAGGTCAAGCAGAAATTCATATGCAAGCTTTAGCTGAAGCTATGTGGGATGCTTATAATGAGAGTACTCCTAAACTATTAAAAGAAGGAGAATGGCATATTCCTTTTGGAGATATCATGCAAGATAGAGATATCATGCAACATGTAAAAGGGAGTTTTAATTCTAGAACTGAAGTTGAGGAAGCGATTCAAAAATTTAAAATTAAAATAGCAACTGCAAGATGTGCTAGGCTGTCTTATATGACTTTTGATGGAGAAATAGATTATAAAAAGGATTTAAAACTTCATGATACTTTATTGAAATCTCATCATATGAGTCCTTTTGAGCATTGTGCAAGAGCTATGAGTGATGAAGAATATCTCACTAATATTAAGGGAAAAATTAATGCAGATGAGTACCACTTGGATAATGAAGATGGATTTCCTAATTATGTTAATCCCACAGGAATATCTATAGAAAATTCTGTATCAGGTTGGTGTAATAATTTCAGAGGATTTATCCAATATAGGTATTTAATTGAAAATGATTATGAAAATAACAACAAATTTTACTAATCATATCTTGGTTAGGGCGTACACAACAAGTGAGTGGGATATATGTAACTTTGCGATCATCAATGTTGATAATCATTTAATTGATATACTCAGTAAAGGACAAGATGTCGTGCAGAAAATACACGCTGATGATAATTTGTTGTATATAGCTTACCACAATAGTTCTATTGATTTTTATGTAGCTAAAGATGACTTTAACCTTGATCAATTCTTAGGAGATGAATCTTGGTCATTTGTGGAATTTGAAGAGAATGAAACTTGTGAACAACTGTTTGAAGTTCTACAAAATAAATTTGATCTTTATATCTTGAAAGTATATAGAGAAAATCAGATTTGCTGGTCTGTGTGGGAGGAGTACACAAATGAGGAGTTTTACACCTCGGTGATACCTGCCGATAAGATTATAGAAAAGAGTATGAAAAGAGATATGTAGAAAAATGTAATTCGAAATAAAAATTATGGCAAGTAAAATAAAAGTAACTCTTACAAGAGTTTATGAGTATGATATTTCAAAAATACAAGCTAAATTAAAAAGGGCTGGGTATAATGATGATGAAATAGATGATTTTCTATTAAAATATACTGCAAAAACTGAAGCACTTGGAGATTTTTCTTGTGAAATGGTTTATTTTGAAGAAAATATAGATGATTTTGTAGGAGCTAATGCTGAAATAATAGACTAAATTATGGTAGACAAACAGTATTTATGTAAATGTAATATGTGTGATGCCATAATGTTTGATGAAAATCCTAATGTAGATTCTATTCCAATAGATGTTACCACAATAGAAAAGCCTATTAATCATATGGTACAACTTCGGGATGATAGTGGATTTTATTGGGCTTGTCCAAATTGTTTTACAGACAGTTATTTAATGGATTTAACTAATAATGATTTTAAAAAATAAATTACGGTAACAAACGAAGATATTATAAGATTTGTAAAAGAAAATTCATGGTTCAGAACAGAAGATATTTCTGGACCATCTTTTTCTAGTAATAGATACGGGGTCCACTTCTATGGTGAATATGGTGAAAAAGACTATGTTGAAGCAATAAGAATCTGTAAAAAGGTTAAAAAAAAGAATTCAGAAATGTTGAGTATGATATTGATACTTTTG
>Ga0255344_1002906_pt1 | contig 19676 bp, 16 predicted proteins | sample wastewater_treat_5_FD_192414 | JGI IMG/M metagenome (GOLD analysis project Ga0255344, IMG submission 192414) | Wastewater microbial communities from Lulu Island WWTP, Vancouver, Canada - plant18 | ecosystem: Engineered > WWTP > Wastewater > Unclassified | place: Canada: Vancouver, British... | reverse complement strand
GGCGTGGCGATGGGGTTGATCAAGGAAGGCGAGCGATACGTCATCCTGACGGACATTCTGGGAACCGAAGACCACCTTGGGGATATGGACTTCAAAGTCGCCGGCACGCGCAACGGCATCACCGCTCTGCAGATGGACATCAAAATCAGCGGCATCACCCCTGAGATCATGGCGGAAGCGCTTGACCGCGCCAAATCCGCCCGCTTTTACATCCTCGACCAGATGCTGGCTGTCATTGCCGAGCCCCGCCCGAATCTGAAACCGCACGTGCCCCGGATCGAATCCGTGAAGGTGCCGGTGGATAAGATCGGCGCGATTATCGGCCCCGGCGGCAAGAATATCCGCTTGCTCCAGGAAGAGACCAACACCAAGATCGATATTGATGACGACGGCACGGTTTATATTGCATCGGTGGACGGCTTTGGCTTTGAAGAAGCGCGCGACCGCATTCTGTCAGTGACCGAAACCGCAGAAATCGGCAAGATCTATACCGGCAAATGCGTGCGCATCACAGATTTCGGCGCGTTCATCGAGATTCTGCCCGGCGTGGACGGCATGGTGCACATTTCCCAGCTTTCCAGCGAACGGGTAGCGAAAGTGGAAGACGTGGTCAACGTCGGCGATGAACTGACTGTGATGGTCACCGATGTCTCGCCCGAAGGCAAGATCCGTCTCTCGCGCCAGGCGCTGCTTGAGGGCTGGACCGCTGAGGAAGCGCGCGAACACGATAACCCTAACCGCGGAAAGAGCGGCGGCGGATCGCGGCGCGGCGGCGACCGGCGGGATAGCCGGCGTTCGGGCGGGGAGCGCAGAAGCTCCGGCGGCGACCGCAGGGACCGCAGAAACTAACAGTTAATTAAACTTGGAACAGGACGCCGCAAGGCGTCTTGTCTTTTAAGAACAACCGGCACCAGGCGGGAGGTCCAAGGCGCGGGATAAGCGGCAACCTCCTTGTTCAGAGGCATGCTCCCGCCTTTTTTGGGGTATCTTGAATCCGCCTGTATTCGCATATTCTGAAATCGAGAAGCGCGATCCTGGCTGACGGACCTTTGCGGAGGAACAACTGCTTAGCGGGCACATATTTGACTCCCCTCATTGCGCGAGTTATTAGTGATTCTTTTTGCGTTTGTTTCATGGGGTTGGTGTCTGCGGGCGTGGTTGAGGACAATGGATTTAATGTTTCGCGAATTCAACTCGGTTAAAAACCCGGTCAAAAATCCCTTTGCTCCTCTGTATTTTTAGTTTATACTATAGTCATGAACAGCGGCTTCTCCCGAAAGCGAACTTACCTTGGTGCGCAGTACGGTTTTATCGCCGGACTGTTCTTCACGCTGGCTGCCTGGGGGGTCGACGCGCTGGTCTTATCCCGTTCGCACGCTGCTCTTCCCCTTCTGAAGTTTGTGCCAGCCCTGCTCGTTTGCATTCCTGCTGCTGTTTTGGTGGGGTATCTAACGGCGAAATTTGAAAAAGCCCTGCTCGGCTTGCTGTTTTGGGGCGGTCTGGCGGTCTTGTTCACTTATTTGGTTATCAACCTTCCCCAGAAATTTACCGCCTGGTATTTGCACCGCTTGGGTACTGAAGCCAGTGCGCTGGTCAATTTTGAGCCCTTGATCGGGCTCGGAGGATACTGGTTCTACTGCCTGTTCGCAATTGGGATCACATGTCTGCTGTGCGGGTTTCTCGAAAACGTGCTCATCGACCAGGGCTTGTCGTCTTCGAGCGAAATTGGACCGCTCATGCCTTCATTGATTTGCGCGCTCATCATGCTGGGTTCCGGGGTTTGCGGCGATCTGCTGATGACCCGCGATTTCCGCCGACCCGTGGTTGAGCTGGACAAAGTCCTGAATAACGCCGCGGTCTATTATGACCAGGATGTGGACGATGCTACCAGACGCGCGCTGCGCTTGGGCTCGGTGGATGCGCTTGGCGACTTGGTGCTCGAACCGCACTCCCTGATCCTTGTGGCAACGGATAAATATCTTACACTTTCAAAGGTGATGGTAAAATTTGAAAATGGTGTTGCCCTGTGCCAGACGGTATTATCTCAACCAACATTTTGTAAGATCATCGGTTTTGCGCAAGAAACGAGAGGGATTTCTGGACTTGAAAAATTGGTGAAAATCTATAAAACTATTGATGTTATAATCGGGTCTGATATCATCGGCACCACTAACAACCTATAAAGCATTGTCACACATCTACAGGCTTATGCCTAGTAAAGACTGAGTAAGGAATAATTGATGACAAGTGAGATTCTGAACGTTCAAGGATTAGAGACGCAGTTTAACACACCAGAAGGTGTGGTGCATGCAGTTAATGGCGTCGATTTTACGCTCAATGAAGGCGAGACACTTGGCGTCGTCGGCGAAAGCGGATGCGGCAAAAGTGTATCGATGCTTTCTATTCTGCGGCTGATCCAACAGCCTCCTGGCAAGATCGTGGCTGGAACCGCGATGTTCAGAGGGAAGGACTTGCTGAAGATGACCAGCGATGAAATCCGCCACGTGCGCGGAGGACAGATCTCCATGGTTTTCCAGGATCCCATGACTTCCCTGAACCCGGTCATGACGATCGGCAAACAAATGGCGGAGCCGCTTATGCTGCATATGGGGTTGAGCAAGGAGCAAGCGCGCGAACGGTCTGTGGAACTGCTTGAACAAGTTGGGATACCGCGCGCCAAAGACCGCCTGAAGGATTATCCCCATCAATATTCCGGCGGAATGCGCCAACGCGTGATGATTGCCATGGCGCTGAGCTGCAATCCGCAGATTGTTATCGCTGACGAGCCGACCACGGCGCTGGACGTGACCATTCAGGCTCAGATTGTGGACTTGATGATTCGCCTGCGCGAAGAAGTTGGTATGTCGATCGTGTGGATCACGCACGACCTGGGTGTGGTTGCGAGTATCGCCCATCGGGTGAACGTCATGTACGGCGGTTTCATCATCGAAGAATCGCCCATCCGCGACCTTTACGCCAATCCCTGTCACCCCTATACCATCGGGCTGCTCGGCAGTCTTCCGCGGATTCACCAAAAAGGACACCAGCGGCTTTATTCTATTGAAGGCATGCCCCCCATGCTTTACCAGAAACCACAACGATGCCCCTTCTCTCCACGCTGCCGCTGGGTCGTGGATCGCTGCCGGGAGGAAAATCCCCCGCTTGTGGAAGTGGATGAAAAACATCGGGTTGCTTGCTGGGTAGACACCACCATCGGGAGAGAGCGCTAATGACCGAAAACAACAACGTATTAGTCAAAGTCGAAAATCTGAAAATGCATTTCCCGATCTATCGGGGAGTGATTCAGCGCCAGGTCGGGTCGGTGCGTGCTGTGGATGGCGTGAGCTTCAAGATCCACAAAGGCGAGACACTGGGCTTGGTCGGTGAGTCGGGCTGCGGAAAATCGACGACCGGTCGCACAATTCTACAACTTTACAAGCCAACCGCCGGTAACATATATTACGAAGATGTTGATCTGACGAAGCTCCGCTCCGAAGAGATGCGGATGATGCGCAAAAACATCCAGATGATCTTCCAGGACCCCTACGCGAGCCTGAACCCGCGCATGACCATTCGCGATATCATCGCCGAACCCCTGGTGGCATTTGGCACCGCCAGCGGTAAAGAAATCGATGACCGCGTTCGAACTCTGATGAACCTTGTCAAGCTGGATCCGGACTTCATGCTGCGCTACCCGCACGAGTTTTCCGGCGGTCAGCGCCAGCGCATCGGCATTGCCCGCGCGATGGCGAACAATCCAACTTTCGTTGTGTGTGATGAGCCGATTTCAGCGCTGGACGTCTCAATCCAGGCGCAGGTGATCAACCTGTTTGAAGATTTGCAATCGGAATTCAACCTGACATACCTTTTCATTGCCCACGACCTCTCGATGGTCCGGCATATCAGCAATCGCGTCGCGGTGATGTACCTCGGTATCATTGTTGAACTCGCGGATCGAAATGAGATCTACGAAAATCCCATTCACCCCTACACGAAAGCGCTTCTTTCTGCTATTCCTGTTGCGGATCCGGAATACTATGAGACCCGCAAGCGTATTGTCCTCGAAGGCGATGTGCCTTCACCTGTCAACCCGCCATCAGGTTGCCGTTTTAGAACACGCTGTCCTATTGCCGAAGATTTCTGCGGGCAATCGCGACCTGAATTCAAGGAGGTTTCGCCTGGGCACTTTATTGAGTGCTTCAAGTGGGATCATCCGGATAATCAAAGGAGGTAGCCTTCTAAAAGATATTGAAAAAATCAAAGTTACACGTTTGTCAAAATACTAACCTAATTTCTCAAGGAGGAGAAACCTATGCGTAAGCTTTATGTTTTAATAGCCGTACTATTAGCCCTCGGAATGGTGTTGTCAGCATGCCAACAGCCTGCTGCCCCAGCCGAAGCGCCTCAGCCGGAAGTCCCTGCCGAGCCAGGAACAACCGCGCCCGAGACCACCGAGCCCGAAACAACCGCGCCTGCGGTCGAGTTCAAGTCGAAGGATCCCGAAACCTTATATCTGGCGTACGGTGACCTCAGTGTCGACACCCTCGATCCGGCTCTGGCATACGACACGATGTCTGGTGAAATGCTGCAAAACGTCTACGAAACCCTGATTTTCTACGACGGCGAAAGTCTGAGCGAATTCGTTCCCAAGCTGGCTGCTGAGATGCCCACGGTTTCCGAAGACGGAACAGTCTTCACCTTCAAGATCCGCGAAAACGTCAAATTCCACAACGGCGACGTACTGACCCCCACGGATGTGGCATACAGCTTCCAGCGCGGTCTGCTGCAGGGTGGCACGTCCTCACCGCAGCTCCTGCTGACTGAGCCCTTCCTCGGCGTTGGTATTGATGACGTTTCGCTGCTTGTCGATCCCGAAGGAAACCTCTACGATGATCAGGCTGGCATCGCTGCCGCTGATCCGGCTGTCCTGATGGAAGCCTGCCAAAAAGTGCAGAACGCGATCGTGGCGGATGATGCCGCTGGCACAGTCACCATGACACTCGCGCAGCCCTGGGGTCCTTTCATCTCCACGATCGCCAACAACTGGGGCTCGATCATGGATAAGAAATGGGTCGTTGAAAATGGCGGTTGGGATGGAACCTGTGAGACCTGGCAGAATTACTATGGTGTTTCTTCCGCCGATGATCCCTTCAGCGTGATGGCTAACGGCACCGGTCCCTTCAAGATTGACAAATTTGTCAACCAGGACGAGATCGTTCTTGTACGCAACGAAGATTACTGGCGCGAACCTGCCAAGCTTGCGAAAGTCGTCTTCAAGCAAGTTCCCGAATGGGGTACCCGCTTCGCGATGCTCCAGACCGGTGATGTGGACGTTGCTGACGTTCCCGCCGCCAACCGCTCTCAGATGGACGCCTTGGTGGGAGAAATTTCCGAGTACGATCCTGAAACCGACACCTATGGCCCGCTGATGCAAGTTTGCGATTACGACGGCTCCAAACTTGGCGCTGAAAAATTCGTCTTATGTGAAGAAGGTCAGACCTCAACGAATCCGTTCGTGGTTCGCATCGGTCGCCCGCGCCTCGCGATGGACGTTTTGTTGCCGAACTGGAACATTGCTACCACCGAAGAAAGCCCGAATCCTTACATCGGCTCTGGTCAGCTTGACGGCAATGGTATCCCCGCTGACTTCTTCAGCGACATTCACGTCCGCAGAGCCCTGGCATACTGCTTTGACTGGGAATCCTTTATTGATGACGTGTTCGCTGGTGAGGCAGTGAAATCCTTCCAGTTGCCCTTACCCGGCATGGTCGGATATGATCCTGATATGCCGCAGTATGAATTTGATCTTGCCAAGTGCGAGGAAGAATTCAAGCTTGCTGATATCGACAAAGACGGCATCCCCGCCGGTGAAGAAACTGACGGCACCGATGTTTGGAACGTGGGCTTCCGCGTGCAGATGGCATACAACCAAGGCAACAATACCCGCCAGACCATCGCTGAAATCCTCTCCAGCAACCTCGCTGCGGTCAATGACAAGTTCAGCGTTGAGACCCTTGGTCTTCCCTGGGCAACCTACCTGCGCATCCAGCGCGCCAAGCAGCTCCCGCTGCTGACCGGCGGTTGGCTGGAAGACATCCACGATCCCTACAACTGGTTCCAGCCCTACACCTATGGTGTGTATGGCGGTCGCCAGGGCTTGCCCACCGAACTGAAGCAGGAATTCCAGACTGATCTGGTCAAAGCGGTCACCGAACCTGACGAAGCAACCCGTGCTGAACTCTACAAAGCGATCAGCATGAAGTACTACGAATTGGCAATCGGTATTCCTCTGCAAACCATTACCACTCACGGCTTCAGCCAGCGCTGGGTCCAGGGTCAGGTTTTGAACCCGATCTACTCAGGTGGTATCTACTACACTTGGTTCAAAAACTAAGTTCTGAACCTTTAGATTAAAAGATGTGGGGGCTCAATCCGAGCCCCCACACAAGGAGTTTTGAGCTGTTGGATGGGGTGGAGCACTTGTTTCACTTCATCTTCCAACTCAAAACTGTAGTGGAAGAGGTTGATTTATGACAACATACATTATCCGGCGCTTGCTCTTGGTACCAATCCTCTTACTCGGAGTGACGTTCCTCATTTTTGGAATGATGCAGTTGCTTTCCCCTGTGGAACGCACGGCGCTCTATCTGAAAGATTTCCCAAAGAACGATAAGGCGATTGAAGGTCTGATCAAGCGCTATGGGTTCGACCAACCCGTTTATGTCCAGTATTGGAACTGGCTGATGGGTGTTAAGAATCCAAACACTGGTGAACGCGAGGGCGGCATTTTGCACGGAGATTTCGGGTATTCCCGTTCATCTTCCATGCCAGTCGGTGATCTTATCAAACGACGCTTCCCGAATACGGTTGACCTCGCTTTGTGGGCAATGCTGCCCATGATCAGTATCGGCATCTGGTTGGGCGTGCAGGCGGCTGTTCACCAAAACAGTTGGATAGACCAGGGTCTGCGCATATTTAGTATTGTGGGCACCTCCTTCCCCACCTTCGTTTTTGGTTTGCTGGTCCTGATGGTCTTTTATGCTAAGCTGCAATGGCTGCCGCCTGGTCGCCTGAGTGGTTGGGCTTCGGCAGTGGTCGATTCCCCACAGTGGCGCACTTATATCAACATCCTGACTATCGATTCTCTGCTGAACGGACGTTTTGATATCTTCTGGGACGCCCTGCGCCACATGTTGCTGCCGGTCCTCACCCTTTCTTACATCAACTGGGCGGGCTTTTTGCGCGTGACCCGCAGCTCCATGCTCGAGACCCTTCGGCAGGATTATGTTGTCACAGCCCGCGCGAAGGGCCTGGCTGAACGGGATGTTGTGTTTGGTCATGCCCGACCCAACGCGCTACTGCCGGTGATCACCATGGCAGGCTTTTCCATCGTAGGCTTGCTGGGTGGGGTGGTCATCACCGAGTCGGTCTTTAGCTACCCTGGAATTGGCTCAGCGGCTGCCCGCGCTGCGGTGAGCCTGGATATCGTCACGATGCTGGGTTTCGCGATCTTCAACGGTTTGATCTTGATCGTCGCCAACCTGATTGTGGATATTGTTTATGCCTTCATTGATCCTCGCGTCCGGCTTTCATAAGGAGAAAACCAATGACTATTGCTGAACCAACTGAAAACATCCCCTCTGGTGACAACCGCCTTTTGGGTGATGACGTAAAGATGCGCGAGATCGGGAGGCTGGAACGCTTCCTGGGACCCGATAACTACCGTATCCTCAAAGGACTGGTAAAGACCCCAGCCTCGCGGGTCGGTTTCCTCCTGGTCTTTATCTTCGCAATGGTCGCCATCTTCGCACCGTTGATCATTCCTCCAGTTCCGCCCAACAGCCCGAGTAAGATCCCGCGCGATGGCTACAAAAACGATCCTCAACCTCCAGGCTCTCCCTGGAAACGCCAGGTGCCTGAAATTCCCTTCTGGTACAAGACCCTCACCGGAAAAGAAGAATGGGTGCATCTCATGGGTACCTCTGAAGGCTCTTACGATATTTTCTACGGTGTGATCTGGGGCACCCGCACGGCTTTCACAACCGGTTTGGTTGTGACCATCGCGACGTTCATCATCGGCGTGATTTATGGATCGGTTTCGGCGTATTACGGCGGGATCGTGGATAACATCATGATGCGTATTCTGGATGTGTTGATGATCTTACCAAGTACCTTGGCGGCACTGATCTTCGCCGCCGTACTGACGCCGAAAATCGGCAAAAGCGTGATGCCGGTGATGTTAGCTTTGATCGCCTTCGGCTGGATGGGATACGCGCGTATCATCCGCGGTGATATTCTATCCATCAAGGAACGCGATTACATCATGGCGGCAAAGGTCAGCGGCGTTAAAAACAGCCGCATTCTGTTCAAGCACATCATCCCCAACGCGATCTTCCCGACCCTTGTGTTGGCATCCCTGGGAATTGGCGACGTGGTGCTCTCATTTGCCGCGCTCTCCTTCCTCGGTATTGGTACTGAGACAGGCTACGCGGACTGGGGGCAGTTGCTCAGTTTTGCCCGCAACTGGATCAGCAGCCTGGGAACTTATTGGTACATTGTGGTGTATCCCGGAATGACGCTGGTGCTGTACGTGATGGGATGGAACCTGATCGGCGATGCCATGCGCGACGTGCTCGATCCGAGAATGCGCGGGAAGTCTTAGTCTGGGTTTCTGAAGAAAAGGATAAAAATAACAAAGAAAGCGGCACCCGCCGCTTTCTTTGTTATCCCCAAGGATTGGAATAAAAATCAGCGTGGGTTTGGCAGGGTAACCAGATTTGGAGGCGAAAGGTAAAATCCAGTTGTACGGATGAGGTTGTACGGATGGGGCATGTGCCCGCAGGTACACGCCTGACCACGTAAATTGTCTCTTCGCAAGGATGAGGCGCCTGCCTGCGCTGTACGGATGGGGCTTGCTCCATCCGCATCCTGGTATATGACAATGAGTTAATAGAACAAGATACGGTCACGTAAGAAATAAAAACGCCTTAGACATGGGGCGTTTTTTTTTGCTTAACAAGAACACGTGGGAATGACATTTTTCCGTTCTGGATCAGGTGATATGCCTTCCTTGTTAATCTTCTTCAAATGTCCTTTTCAGTGCTTGCGATTCCATGGAGTAGTAAAATCTTTACTTCTTGGTAACAATTTCCGTATAGATAATGTTGCCATAGTGCTCCTCCAGCTGGTTTGCCATGCAGGGGATTTTGCCCGTGTAGTCCATTTTATTCAGACCCGTGTGAGACGCACCGTAAATGCCCATGATCTTTTCATCATTAAGTGAATCAAAGGCGCGAATAAAATTCTCAGTTATTTTGTTCTCGCGGTAGACGTCGTCAGAGCTTTCATAAAAGTATTGCCCTTGCTCAATGACTTCCTGTGATATTAGGTATTGCTCACTATCTTCCAAATTGTTTTGTCTGAGATACTCTAAATAGCGTTCCCCTATCGAGAAAAACTGGTGGCCAACATCCGTGCCGTGGAAAATAGTTTCAGGACATTGCTCTTTGATTTTCTGATAAAAATCCTTTATGGCGGGAACGTGTGAAGGTGTGCCTTCCAGATCGTCATATATGGCATCTAAAATATCGTCATTGTCTGCTTGCATCCAAATATTCAAGAATTCGCAGGTGTAATAAGGAGACTCAAGAAATAAATGGCGCATACCATCGTTGTGATAATGATCGTGCCAGATCTCAAACTCCTTTTGTATGACTTCGTCAATGCCATGATTTTCTCCATACAGGAATATTTGTGCTTCAGAGCGAGAGATAGTGTTTTCTGGTGTGTCGTCAGTTCTATTGGAACAACTTACCATTCCGAATAAGAGTAGAAATATGGCCGCTAATCGGTTTAACATGTTTCTTTTCATTCTTCTAATCTCTCCTTCTTTTGCTTTGATTAATTGTTTCTGCTTTTCACAGAATTTTCACTGGTTTAAGTATACTGTTAAGATTTTTGCTGATGTGTGGGCGTAGATAGTGCTATTCCATTATTGTTATCTCGAGAAGCATATTTGGTAAATGAAAAGTGATCAGTGGTGTATGGTTGGTATGCGCGATACACAGAGAGCATAACACCTGACCTACGATTGCATTGTAGAGGAAGATGTACAAATATTCTTTACCAAACTTTATACAGGTGATACAAAAACAAGGATATCGCCTGATGTTAACAAATTTAGTGTATGATATTAATACTAAAAATATCACATTAAAAAGAAAGGGAGGGTGAAATAACTAATACTTTAGAGATGAACATGGGTATTATTCCCATCAACGGCGCTATTAAGACCTATTCTAAGCATTGTCCGAATGACGTGCTGACCAGGTTTAAATTAGCTCGTAAGGGACCGTTTTGTAAGTATTCCTTCACTGGAAATGACGGCTTAAATCGTCATTCACTTAAACTCAACGCAAAGACGGGCGGTGTTATTAAAAATACCGCTAAAAAAACTAAAGCGCAGATACGGATGGAATAATACCCTGCGGGCACAGACCCCATCCGCATCATTCTCTCCATGGACAAAGTATACCCCATGGGCTGTAAATGCTCATTTTAAAACAGAGATCTTATTAAACATTGCCGGAAATTAATAAAAACTCATTCGGCAAGCGCGAAAGGGAAGGCTTGTTAGGGGAATATTAACCGGCAATACCTAAATCGGACGATCAACTTCCCATCAGGCACTTTTCCCGCTCCATCTCCAACACCGCGCGGGCATCGGTTTCGATCGAAACGAAGCGGTCAATCAAGCTGCAGGGAAAGTCCGCGCATTCCGCGCAGGTCTGGCGGACACGGCTGGACGCGCATTTTCGCAAAGCGCAAGCCTGGCACATCTTGCTCTCCAGCCGCTGTCGGCTGTGGCAGCCCTGGCAGGTCATATCAGAAGGGGAATACCAGCTGCTCTCGCTCGAATACTCAGCCGCCAGCCACACCTGGTGCGCCCGATCCTGGTTTCGGGTTGCCTGGTAGACCGGGCATTCCTCACAGTTCAAACCACAAAAGGACCATTGAGCCATCGTGCCTCCTTACACCAACAAAGCAATTCATTCAGAATCGGAGCACGAATCATGCCAGTTTTGCGGAGAAACCTTATTCTTGTGAGAGAAAAAGGCACATTGGGGGATGTTCAGCATGCACGAGCTTGAAGCCGAGGCTCTCATAAAGCGGCTGCCCTTCAGGACTGGCGTCCAGGTCGAGATAAGCCAGGTCGAGTTCACGAGCTTTTTGAATCAGCGCCTGCATGATCTCCCGCGCTAAGCCCTGCCGGCGGTATTCCTGCCAGGTGAGGACGTTGATGATGCGTCCGAACCGTCCCTTTGGCGCTTTTGGTTGCCACATGACCTGATAAACCTGCAAAAAACCTGCCGCGGCAATTGTCTCGCCTTCCAGCCCGATCCATGCGAAAATGTCGCGGTTCAGGTGTTCTGAAAGAAAGCTTTCGATCAGCAGGCTTGCTTCCGGCAGCTCCTCCGCGATAATCGGGTAACCAAGAGCGCGTAAAAAGTCAAACCGGGCTTTGATCAGCAGGGGAATGTCGGCGTGAGTGGCTTGGCGCAGGGAGACGGGCATATCAGCAGTTTTCATCGTTGAGCGACTTATTGCGGTACGTGAGGTCCGGGCGGGTCTGCCAGCCCTGGCTTTCCCAGAACCCATTGCCCTGTTCATTGCTGGCGAAGACAAGCATGCCAGCCCGGTGGATTCCTTCGGAGCGCAGGGCTTCGCAGGCGGCATTGGTAAGCTGCTTACCGATGCCCCTGCCCTGGAATTCGGGCAGGACAATAGCGTGATAAATGTAACCGCGCCTGCCGTCATGCCCGGCGAGGATCCCGCCGATGATTTTGTTATCGATTTCCGCCACAAAACAGGTTTGGGGGTTGCGTTTCAAAAAATTATGGATACCCGCTTCGCTGTCATCAAGGCTGCGTAGCCCGCGGTTGAAGCCGGGCACGCTGTTCCAAAGCTCAAAAAGGGCGGGGTAATCCGCGGGGCGCATCACGCGCAGCGTTGTTTCTGGCATGGAATCAGATCATTCCGTAGCGCGCAAGCGCCGTGTTGAGGATAAGGTTAATCAACTCGGTATGGCTCATTCCATCGGCATTTGCTTCAATCACGATATCCGAGAGCTTAGGCATCAAACCTGGCAGGGGATTGATCTCGAGGATGTAGGGCTTCAGGTTGTCATTTTTGTCTAGGCGGAAGTCGATCCGCGCAAAATCGAGAGCACCAGTAACACGGAAAACAGCCGCGGCAAGCCAGTTGAGCTCATCCACCATGTCTTCATCCAGTGGGGCGGGACAAAGATACTCAAGCTCGGCAGCCAGGGCGGTTTTGAGGTAATTGCCATAGACGCCGTCGGTTTCAAGGTAGGGGTCCAGGTTAACTTCCATGGGGGGCAGGAAATGCAAGCCGGCATGGATGCGGTGGGCGTCTTCGTCCAGCGGAATACGCCGGGCTACCGGACCGATCAGGTTACCAACCAGACCGACCGTAACCTCACGCCCTTCAATAAAGCGTTCGACAAGAGCGGGTTGTTTGTAGCGTTTGAGGATGTAGCGCAGTTGCGTTCGGAGTTCATCGTCGTTATGCAGGATGGATTGGTAAGTGATCCCCATGCCCGTGCCTTCGCGGCTGGGTTTGATGAACAAGGGGTAATTCATGCCTTCCTCAAGAGGTTCATCTTCGCGTTCGAAAGATTGAAATTCGGGAGTAGGCAGGTTATGCCAGGCGAGGATGCGCTTGGTCATGGGTTTGTCGAGCGTGAGGGCGAGCGTGAGGACTTTGGAACCGGTATAGGGTATCTGCAGTTTCTCAAGAATGGCGGGGATCTGCGCCTCGCGTGAGTCGCCGAAGTGGCTTTCGGCAATGTTGAAACAAATGTCGGGTTTATAAGCGCGAACGGTATCGATGATCGTCTCGTCGGCTTCGAGGAACTCGCATTCATGTCCTCCGGCACGAATGGCATCGCGCAAGGACAGGACGGTAGATTCGGAGTCGAGGTCGTCCCATTGATCCTCGCTCATGCCTTCAAAAACAGGGGCGTTTGCCTTGATATTAGCCAGAACCGCAACGCGAAATTTCTTCATGGAAAATCTCCGAAATGATGATGAACAGCATCAAATTATAGCCTCTTTATTTGGGGTGTAAAGGAAAAATATAAGCATATGGGGTTTTGCAGTCTGGGTAAGGACGGCTAAATTTTGGGCGCCCAATACACGCAAGCGGCGGGAGCGAGCCCCCGCCGTACGAAGTAGGTATACGCCCGTAGGATATTGCTCCATCTGTAGATGTTCGATCAGAGACGAGGCGCATACCGTGCCGAAAAATCGGGTTCGGCATGCCGAACCCCTACCACACTATCCCTTTGAACCTTGTATCGCATCATTCGATGCGGCTTGTTTTGAGGTGTTTTAAAAGCCCCAAATCTTTTTTTCAGTCCCTCATCCACCACAAGCGGTCCCCCTTCCCCCAAAGGGAAGGCTAATAATATGTGTGCACTTCTTCGTTGCCCTACAACTTGGAGGTGAAAACCGGGTTCGGCATGCCGAACCCCTGCCATACAGCACATTAATAATATGGATTCTTTTATCTAATCCGAACTGGTAGAAATGAAACTCGGCGGGAGCAAGCCCCCGCCGTACGGATGGGGCTCGCTCCATCCGTAGACGTTTTTTCAGAGACGAGGTGCATGTCTTGCCCAGGTGAGGAGGATTTGGCATGTCTAACCCCTGCCATTCAACACGTCCTTAGTATAGATTTTTTCAATTAATCCGAACTGGTAGAAATGAAACTCGGCGGGAGCAAGCCCCCGCCGTACGGATGGGGCTCGCTCCATCCCCAGACGTTTTTTCAGAGACGAGGTGCATGCCTTGCCCAGGTGAGGAGGATTTGGCATGTCGAACCCCTGCCATACAACACATTAATAATATGGATTCTTTTATTTAACCGGGCGGGCAGACATGGAACTTGGCGGGAGCAAGCCCCGCCGTACGGACGTATATGTCCGTAGGGTATTACTCCATCTGTAAACAATGATAATCAAATGGCTGGATGTAGATAGCTGTTCAAGTTTTTCAACCCGGATACTTAAGCGCCATGACTTGCTGGATTGGAAAAAAGCTGCAACCAAATCGAAAAAATCGATCCCGCACAGCGCTTCATGTGCGGGATCGATCTACAATTGCAACCAGTAGAAAGGCAGCCTGCCTGGTTCTGCCTTATTCCACCGCAACCATCAGGTCGTCTTCCGCCTTTGCCTTTTGGGCGCCGCGTTCGATATCCACCTTTTGGAGCATCAGCATCCCGACCACGAAGAAAATTACCAGCGAAATGATGCCATAGCGGGCGTTGTTGGTGAGTTTTGTGACTACTGCCATGATGATCGGACCCAGGATGGTATTGAACTTCTCGGAGACGCTGAAAAAGCCGAAAAACTCCGCGCTTTTGCTCTTTGGCATCAACTTACCTATCAGCGAGCGGCTCAAAGCCTGGCTGCCACCCTGCACCGTGGCAACGCCAAAGCCCAGCAGGAACATATGCCAGTCTTTGCTCATGAAGTAGCCCACCACTGCCACAATAGTGTAAATGATCAGGCTGATTGTGATCGCTTTTTTGTTGCCGAGAGTGGTGCCGAGTTTGCCGAAGAGCAGCGCAAACGGGGCGGCAACAAACTGTACCATCAGGAAAGTGCCAAGCACGGTCATGGTGCTGAAGCCCAGATCAGTGGCGAAGGCGGCTGCCATCGTGATGATGGTGCCGATGCCGTTGGAGTAGACCATGAAGGTCAGCAAAAACCAAAAGAGGTCCTTGTAATCGCGGATATCGCGGAAAGTCTTGCCGAGACGTTTCAAGCTCACGATCACCCCGCTCTGCCCGAGCTCGGTTTCTTCCGCCATGGCGGCTGGCTCGGCTACTTTGCGGAAGATCGGGATAGAAAAGACCGCCCACCAAACAGCAACGCTGGCGAGGCTGAGGCGCATCATCAGTTGCGTGGCTTGCTCTTCGGGCATGTTTGGCAGCAGTTTAGGTCCGAAGTAGATCATCAGGATGTTGATCAGCAGCAGCAATCCGCCGCCGATATAGCCAAGGGCGTAACCCCGCGAGGAAACCCGGTCGATGTCTTCAGGTTTTGCCACATGCGGCAGCAGCGAATCGTAGAAGACCAGTGAGCCCGCGAACCCGATCGTCCCTAAGAAGTAAAGGAGGATGCAGAGGGTCTGATGCTGCGGACCGGTGACGAAGAAGAGCAGGGCGGTGCTGATGATGCCGAGGGCTGCGAAGAGCCCGAGAAAGAGCTTTTTGGAAGCCTTGAAGTCCGCGATGCCGCCGAGAATGGGGCTGAGCAGTGCGGCGATCAGGCTGCCGATCGCCACGGCATTACCCCAGATGGGAACGGAATGCCCCTGGGCAACGTAGCCGGCGAAGTAGGTCGGCAGGATCGCTCCCATGATGGTGGTGGCGAAAGCTGAGTTTGCCCAGTCGTACATCGTCCAGGCATGGACAGCGCTTTTGTACATCTTTTCTGCGGAAGGTTGGTTCATGTTAATCGAATGACTCCTCGTTCGGTGATGATGCCTAATTTTACCCCGGGACAGCAGACAAAACGCAGGAATTTTATGGAAGGGTCGCGCCCAATTCCCTGAAGATCTCGTTCATCAATGCCAGCAGGCGGGTTGGGTCCGGGCATGTGAGCAGGGTCCGCATGGTTTCACGCGGGAGATGACTGGGCTCCAGATAAGCTTTGAGGTATTTTCGGAAAGGCAGGACAGCGTTTTCAGGGTCAGACGCAAGCATATCGCCAAGCTGCCAGATGGCGGTTTCAGCAACTTCCTGAATGGGGACTTCTTCGCGGCTGCGCCAGGAAAAAATCCAGGGATTGGCTTTGGCTGCCCGTCCGATCATGACCGCGTCGCAGCCGGTTTGTTCGAGCATGCGGCGGGCGTCAGCAGGAGTGCAGACGTCGCCATTACCGATCACAGGGAGCTTTTCAAATGCGCGTTTCAATTCGGCGATCGGCTGCCATTGGGCGGGTTTGTGGAAAGAAATCTTGCCGGTGCGCCCGTGCAGGGCGAGCGCTTTGGCGCCGTTTTCGGCTGCGAGGCTGGCTATCTCGAGGAAGTTCAGCGACGCGCTGTCCCAGCCCAGCCTCATTTTGACGGTGACTGGCACTTTAACCGCCCGCGAAACCGCCGCGACAGCGTCCCGTACCAATTGGGGGTCGCGCATCATTCCCACGCCGGCTCCGCGCCCAGCCACGCTCTTGGCAGCGCAGCCCATGTTGATATCGATGATGTCGGGGTGGAATTCCTCCTCGATGCGGGCAGCGCACTCCGCCATGCGCACCGCGTCATTATCGAGAAGCTGCGCGGCAAAGGGGCGCTCCTCCTGGCGCGCGAGAAGGCGTTTTTTTTGGTAGTTTTTCTGGTTGGCGTAGTCGAGCGTGTTGATGAATTCCGAGACCGAATAGGCAGACCCGAGCCGGCGGGTGAGCAGGCGGAAAGCCGCGTCTGAAATCCCATCCATGGGCGCCAGAATCAGACGTCCATGGATGGGGATATCGCCGATAGTGAAATCCGCCTGTGCCAAACGCAGACCCTCAATCCGTGATCTTAAACAGGATGCTGATCACCCGCTTGGAAGGCACTTCAAGTTCCACGCTGCCATCGAGCTGCTGCACCAGGTCTTGCAGCAGGCTTTCATCCAGGCGGACAAGGTGCGCGGAACGGCTGAGCATATTGGGCTTTACGCGCAGCGAAATGGGCTCCTCCGCCAGGTTGACGCCGCGCAGGACCCAACCGCTTTCATCTTCGGCTTCCTTGAGCGCGGTGATCATGAATTCAGCATGCGAGACCTCCACCATGCCACTCTCAGAGGGCAGATCGCCGGGATGGAGCGCCGAGGTTCTGACATCCAGGTCGGTTTGGTAGGACTGCGCGAGTTTGACTGCCTCGAAGAAATCCGGTCCGTGCGGAATGATGCAGAAGTCAAAGGAATAGGGACGCAATTCCTGCGCGTCGGGGGTGAGCATGGCGGGACCCGCGTGCCCGACCCGGTTCCAGAGGTCATCGCGGCTCAGCCAGCCGACGGAGCGCAGCAGGGTGAGGTCGATGACCGCCGCGCCGTCCTCATCGCGCAAAACCGCCGCTTCGGGCAAACCGCGGTTGGCGATCATTAGTCCGCCTTTTTCGTCGCTCACGTCCACAAAACTGCGCTGAGGAGCTTCGGGGCGGGGGAGTTCGCGCCAATTGCCCTCGGCTTTCGGCAGGTCGATGGGACGGGTGATGATATCGTAGTGTCCATCGTAGCGGGCGGTGTTTACCTTCAGACCGGTGTTGAAGCGGACGCCAAGGCGGTGGTCGAGCGCCTGGTTTTCAAAGTAAACCTGAACCTCCGCCTGCGGCATGCCTTTGACAAGCGTGATGAAAACCTCGAGGTCATGCGCGACGCATTCCTCTTCGCGGCTGTCGCGCGATTCTGTCAGCGAGACGGGCAGGTCGAGCTGCAGGTCGAGAATGAGCGTCTCGTAGAGACTGGTTTTGTAAGTGGAAGCGGAAATCAGCGCAGGCTGGATCAGGCGATCGTGCTCGGGAGGCGTAAAGTTGTATTCGTCACCGCGGTCTCCCACGTCCACGATCTGGCAGAGCCCTTCATATACCTGCCCGCTGCGGAGGTCTTTGAGCGTGAGCGCTCCGCTATCATCCACCGCGCGGATCTCCAGGAACTGGTTGGAAATGAAGTCATCCAGTTCTTCCTCAGGTTCCGCGGATGAATTGGTCGGCTCCTGGGAGGCGCAAATCCAATAGGTGCGGTAGCCCATGGCGGGAATGTCCTCCGCGAAGAGGTCCAGGGAAGCGGAAGGAACATCAAAGACCTTCACGCGCACGAGCCTTTCCGGATCGGATCCAGAAATCAGCGCCATCACCTGACCAAAAGCGCCAGAAAACGCCTCGGGGTCCGGCGCAGTCAGCGTCGAAAACTCAGCTTCGATGCAGGGCATTCCGTTTTCATCGGTCAGTTTGGCACGCACGAGCGTCTTGCCGCCGTGCCCGGACTCAGATGCCCCCTGCAGGAGCCCCATAAGCTCCCGGATGGGGTAGACGTTGGATTCCACAAATTCGCGTTCCCTGAAGAAGTAATCCGCTGCGATCGGCTTGCCATCGGCATCGACTACCTGCAGGGACTGCGCGCCGGAGGGCAGGTCCACAGAGGTGTTGATGATGCCGCTGTGGCGGTACGGCGAGGCGTTGAAAACCGTCAGCGCTGCAAACTCACCGTGTTCTCCGCTGGAGGCAGTGTTGATCGCGACCTGGAGGGCGTCCAGCGATTGTTTCGTGAGCTCTTCGCCGATCTGATCCACCTGGTCAAAACGGCTGACCATGTCATTGTGGGTGGCATCAATCGAACAGCCGCAGATGGAGTCGTGCGGATGGTTGCTGAGGAGCAGCTTCCAGGCTTGGTGCACCACCGAACCGGGGTCATCGATGCGGCTGGTGGTTTGAGGGCTGGTGGGCGGGGTGAAGGCGTCCGCGCCGCGGGTTTGCAATTCCGCCCAGGTCGTGAATGGCTCCACCCAGCGTTCGAGCAGGTTTTGCGAATAGTGATTGCGCTGCTTGATCCACATCCGGGCGGAAAGCACCGCCGGCAGCATGTGCGCCTTTTTGGGATCGCGCAGTTCGCCCCGGATGGTCTGGAGGGCGATGTTTTGGGCGGCGATTTCCTCCGTGACCGCAGCCAAGTAAGCCGGCAGAGTGGAATGGATGGCTTTACGGTTGGATTGATTGTGTTCATTAAAGTAGCGCAGGTGTTCCGGCAGCTCGGGGCGAGGCTCAAGGTGGTCACTGCCGCGCATCATCAGAGTGTGCGAACAGGGATTATAGGGCTGCAGCCTGTCGGCTTTGGCATCGAGCGCGCGGAGCGATTGGTCCAGGTCTGCGGCTGGCCAATCGGCGGCATTGCCGTAGCCGTTGTAAAGATGCGCCAACAGCACACTGGAGCCATCCGGAGCGACCCAGTTGAGCAGCGTGGGCGAGCCTTCCGGCACGCCGCGCCAGAGGCAGGCGGTGTCCATGTGGAAACCGTTAAATATCTGCGGCAGCTGCGAAAGGTGCCCGAAGGGGTCGGGGATATAGCCGACCATCATGCGCTGTCCAAAGAGCTGGCAGATGTCCTTCCCAACCAGCAGATTGCGCACGATCGCTTCCGGAGAAACCAAGAATTCATCGGGAAGGATATACCAGGGACCGATCAGGATGCGTTTTTCCTGGATATACTGCTGCAGGCGAGGCAGGTTTGCCATGCGGACTTGCAGATAATCCTCGAGGACGATCGTCTGCCCGTCCAGCATAAAATGCAGATACTCCGGGTCCTGGTCCAGGATGGTCAGGAGTTTGTCCACGAGGTGAACCAGTTGCAGGCGGAACTGCTGGAAGGTCTTATACCATTCGCGGTCCCAGTGGGTGTGAGAAACAACATGCAGCGTTTGCATAACTTCTCCTCAATGCTCAGATTTTGATTAATTATGCCACAAAGAAGGTGGTTTAGGCGGTTTCCGCATTGCCTCACAATTAAAGTAACTATCAAAGGAAACGTTGCCTCAAAATAGATGTAACCTTCTCGGTATTAAGCAACCGTGAGAAAGCCTATGATGAGCCAACGAAGTAAAAAAGAAGTACTTG
>Ga0255344_1002899_pt1 | contig 19720 bp, 9 predicted proteins | sample wastewater_treat_5_FD_192414 | JGI IMG/M metagenome (GOLD analysis project Ga0255344, IMG submission 192414) | Wastewater microbial communities from Lulu Island WWTP, Vancouver, Canada - plant18 | ecosystem: Engineered > WWTP > Wastewater > Unclassified | place: Canada: Vancouver, British... | reverse complement strand
AAAGGCGGTTTCGGGCATTGGCATCACTGTAGCGCCGCCCGAGGTCAATGGGCCCGTTGACCGTGGCGTCCGCCTCGCCGGCGACGACGAGCGCGCCGGAGCCGGTGTTGGAACCGCTGTTGCCGTCACCGCCGACGCCCAGGGTGGTACCGTGGTAAAACGTGCCGCCGAGCAGGAAGGCGAAGCCGAAGCCGCCGCGTGTGAGGGTGACCGTGCCGTCGTAATAATCGCCGACGATGCCATCGGCGGGCTTGCTACCGCCGGGCATGATGAAAGACCCGCCGGTCTGGCGGAGGATGCCTTGCGAGTTTTGCGCTTTGGCGATTTGCCAATATCCCTTGGTGTGGTTAATGCCCGACTCAAGTCCGTAATAACCGTAACCGCCTGTGGCGGTGCCGAGGCCGGCGTCGTTTTTCCTGCCGGTGGTATTGGTCACGATGCTGTTGCCGGATTGGTAGATGGCGCCGGCACCGGTACTGTTGCACCCGAGGTGCAGAGTGGCCAAGAGCAGGGCATCATCGGTGACGTCAAGGGTGGCACGTCCATTTTGCCCGACAATGAAGTATTGCTGGCGTTTGTTATATCCGATATCCGGCATTGAAACGAAGGCTGTGCCGCCGATGCGGTTGGAGAGGGATGTCTCGCCCACGCGGTCTCCGAGATACAGGTTGCCGCTCGAGAAGAACGAATAGGTGGGTTTCGCGACCGTGACGGCGGCGTCGTTGGTAATGACGATGCTACCAGAGTAGGTGCGCGTGTAGCCGAAGGTATGCGGACCGGGATGGCGAACATCGGCGAGACCGCCGTCGATGTTGAAGAACCATGCGTCTATCGGAGCGTCAAGGAAGAGTGAGCCCGGCCCTTGTTTTCTGAGAGCTTGTTTAACGGGCACAGCAATCGTGATGTCCGGATCGTCCAGGAGCGCTGTGTCAACCACGATGCCGGCGTCCGCCGGGATGACGGTATCAATCAGCGAGGAGAGGTCGGCACTCGACCAGCCTTCATCCGGCGAGTCCCCCATGCCGATACCGAAGAGGCCGCCGGAGTGGGCGTTAAGTTTGCCACTGTCCCAGCCGGGGATTGTCGAGGGATAGGCGGCGAAAAGGATATGGCGATCGCCGCTGACCGTAGTGTCCCCTTGATAGGTGTTGTTCGATGCGAGCAGGTAGGCTATAGACTCCGCGCCGCCGTAGCTCGTGATGCCACCGGGGCCCGAAATCGGACCGGTTAGTGTCAGGGAGCACGTGTTGGCAGTGTCGGTCAGGATCAGGTCGCCGTTGCCGGAGGTCTCGACCGGCCCGGTGATGACGTTGTACATGTCGCGGCCGAAGCCGGAGGGAGCCCGGATGGCACTACCGGCTTCCGCTTGAATACGCCAGGGAACAGGGGTCACAAGTTCGTACATGTCGAACACGCCGCCTGCCGACACGCTGACGAGCGTGTTGGTATCGCCGGCCAGTGTGCTGCTGAATTCGATCCTGAACAAGGCACCGGGCGCGACCGCGAATGTGCCGTGCCGGTCGGGGGCGGCGGGGTCCGCCACGAGGACGTCGGCGTTGGGAATGGTGAAGGCAAAGTTGGGGGATGATGTGGCAGAGCGCAGATCGGGTGCGAATTTCGCGTCGCCTTTTACGGTCAGGGTGTAGCCGTTGAGTTCAAAACGGGGCTGGATGGTGGTGACGACCTTCTCGTTGCGACGGACATCAAGGCGCGCGATGCCGCCGATCGAGGCGTCTGCGTCGAGGGCGATCAGGGGCTGCGTGAAATACTGCGTGAAAGGCCCGTTGTTGACCAGTGCGCCGTTGCCGTCCGGACCATCGCCCGCCAGACGGAGCTGGTACACATAGATGCAATTGTTCGCGGAGGGGAGCAGGCCCATATCGAGCGCCCCGCCGTCTGTGACCGTGACCACGCGCGTCCTGTCGTCATAGCCGAGCGCCGATGCGACCGTCGGTAGCAGGGTGCCCTGCGCGACGGTGATGTCGCCTAAGAAATTGTTGTTGGCATTGGTCAGTGCGAGCCAGCCGGGGCCGGTTTTGATCAGCATGCCGTTGCCGGAAAGGGCAGGGAGGTTATTGGTCGTGTTCGCGGCGACTGCAAGCGCGAGTGCGCCATCGGTTATGACGGCGGACGTGAGCCCGTCCGCAGGGACCGTCGCAGTGCCCGCGCCGGATTTAGCGACGGCGGTACCGGCGGGGAAAGCGGTGTGGAGCGTGACCGGTCCGGTGACATTCAAAGTGCCGGCGGGCGTAGCGACGATGCCGTTTGTAAGGGTCAGCGTAGCGGTGGCGGAGAGCTGGCCGACCGTGAGCGTGTGTCCGCCGAGTTCGATGACGGCGGGCGTGGCGGAGGGGTTGCGGATCAGGGCAACGGCGGAGTCGGCCGAGAGAGAGAGGGCCGGACCGGTGCCGCCATCGGTCAGCGTAATGACCGCGCCGGGATGCGCCGCGAGATCGCCGGGGCCGAGCGCGGGCAGCTCGAACTCCTGAACGGCCGGGTCCGCCGTGATGCCGTCAGTCGCGCTGTAGACGGCGGGCAGACCATTGACGGTGATTCCGGCGAGCGGGCCCGCCGCGACGCCGGTTGCGAAGACCTTGCCGTCCGCCGGGACGATATCGAGTGTGCCGCCCGCGAGCAGGGTGAGGGCGGGCAACTGGACGTCTGAGTTTCCGGTGGCCAGCGAGAGCGTGGCTGGACCGTTGATGGAGAACGGGGAGGCCGTGAAAGTGCCGTCCGCATTGAGCGCGTCGGCGGTTACGCGCAGTGTGCCGCCGAAGAGCGTTATGGCGTCTGAGGCCGTCAAGGATGCGGGATTGGCTGTGGTGAGGGTGCCCTGCAGAAGGGTGATAGCAACCAGATTGTTGGCACCGGCGATCCGCCATTCGCTTTGTCCCTGTTTGACGAGCGAGATGGGGCCTTCCGACGATCCGGCGATTGCACCGGCGTAGGTTTTAGTGCCGGTGCCGTTTCCGCCGAGGCGCAGGGTCTTTGCGCCGGTCTCGGTCGAGGAGGAGGCGGCACCTGTAAAGGTCATGTCGCCGTTGCCCGCGGTGTCGAGCAGGAGTTCGCTCGGTGTGGCGCTGTAGAAATACAGGGGACGGTCGGTTGTGAACGAGGAGTCGCCGGTGATGCGCAGTGCGCCACCGTTGTTCGAGCAACGGATTAGATTGTCGGCGTTGCCGGTGCCAAGGCATGAGGCGCTTCCGATAGGGCCGAGCGAGGGAACTGAGAGGATCGCCTCCCGCATGATGGTGACGACGTTCGGGAAGTCGTTGTCCGGATTGGAGAAAGCGTAGGTGCCGGCCATGAAGTTGTCAGTGATCCATGTTTCGATGCCAGAATCGCTGCCGGTGAGTTTGGCGTTTACCGTCAAGGTGGCATCGCTTCGGACAAAGAGGTCAAGGAGGTCGGTTGTGGAGGTGCCGTTGCGGGAAAAGTCCAAGGTGGACGGCCCGTTGATCACCAGATCGGCGCGGATGTCGGTGCCCTGCCTTCCCGCATTGACGATGTGCAGCGGGCTGTTGAGGGTGAGCGTGGCGGGCGCATGGACACGGATCATTTTGATGGTTGTATCGGCGTCCACCGAAACGACGGCACCGGGCGTGTTGAAAATGGCCACTTCGGTCGCGGCGGGCACGGTGCCGTCAGACCAGTTGTCGCTGTTGTTCCATGATCCCGACACGCCCCCGACCCAGGTCTGGTCGGCGGTCGCCGAGAATGCGGCAGCGGCAGCCAACACTGAGGCGAACAGCCGTTGCATGCGCCGTATCGTCATGTGTTGGGTAAACACCGGTTGTGAAACCAAGAAACGAGAGTCGGGGTTCTCGATGCGCGATGTGCAGTTTGACATTTTTCACTCCTCAGTTAAGTACGACGTCGGAATTCCAGCCTGCCTCATACAGTCGCCTACGCGACCGCAGCGTCCCATATTATTCAGGGGGTACTGCTAGGACAAGTTAGATTTTTGTTATTTTAGCGATCGGTTAGTCCGCCACCCGCGCTTCGCACGGGAATGTAAATGAGGATAACTTTGGGTATAAGTTACAGGCAAGCGACAGGGGGCATGCGAGTCGAGCGTGTGTTTTGTGCCTTTCCCGGCCCTCATAAGTCAGACGAACAGATATGGAGTGCGGCGGCAAGCGGTATTCCGCGCGACGCCGCTTTTTGAGCAGAAGTTCAGTGGCAGGGCGGCGCGCAAAAGCGGTGCCGCGACCCGCGCACAGCGCGGCTCTTGTCACCGCAAAACGCGTCCACACACACCTATTGCAACAGCAGGACGGTGCCGCCTTGCGAGGTGAGCCAAAGTTGGGTACCGTTGTTGGCGACAATCAACTTGTATTTGGAGGGGAAGCCCGACAGCGTAGGTTTGGTGTTGATCGCGCCGGTCGCGATGACGTATGTCTGCGCGGTCGGCTCTGCGGAGGCGGCGTCCGCCGGCATGACGGTGAGGTTCGCGAGGTCCACGCCGTTGAAGGTGACGCAGGAGGAGGTCTCGCCGTCGATCTTCACGCGGTAGACGCTGCCGGCCGCGAACGAGCCGTTCGCGATGGTGCCGTCACCGGAGAGGGTGCCGACAGTGCGTTCAACGCCGCCGAGATCAAGCGTCGCGCCGGAGGCCAGATTGAAGGATGCGTCGGAGAAGTCGGCGGAGATGGGTATTGTCAACAGCGAGCCGTCGCCGGGGTCTTCCAGCTTTGTGTAGTCTTGCCAATCAGCAGTGGCCGCACCCTCTTTGATGCCGATGGCCCAGGGAAGGACACCGCTCCACGGTCCGTCATTGCCGGCGTTTTCGCTGAAACGCAGCTCAATGGCGTGCGGGCCAGGCGAGAGCGTCACGGTACCGGTTTTCTTCTGGCAGGAGGCGTTGGCAAGGATAACGACGTTGGTCTGGTCGATGACCAGCCGTCCGGCGTCATCATAATCCATCATGAACGACCAGGTCACATCTTGATCGGTGCGATTCCAGATGTCACCGCTGTAGACGAGGGTGAAACGGTCGCCACGGTTACCGAAGGTATTGGCCACGGAGGTGTCAAGCTCGACGGTGGTCGTGGCGGGCATCTCGACCCAGTTTGTGTAACCGCTCACTTCGCCAAACAGGAGACCGGGCATGAAGTCGGAGTGGAGGGCGAGAGTGCCCGCCTCGATCTCCACAGCGGAGGAGGGCGCCTCGACATAGCCGTTGAGGGTGGTGGTGAAGAAGGGTTCGGCCTCGGTGTAGATCTCCGGCATGCCGTTGCCGTAAGCGTAGGGGATGATGAAGTTGGCGCTCGCTGTGGAGTGGCGGCCCTGCAGGTCGATGCCGAAGCCGCTGCCGGGGATGACACTTCCGCCCGCGGCACCGCCATGCTGACCGAAGCGCAGCTCAAAGGCGTGCGGGCCGGGCGTGACGGACACGGTGACGATGCGGGTGGCCATTTCTTCGAGGCGCCCCGAGAGGATGGTCTGGCCGTCGATGACGATCAGGCAGGAGTCGTCGAGGTTCTGGATGAAGGTCCAGTTCTGGGTTTCACCCGAACGGTTCCAGACGTAGCCGGAGTAGACGGCGGTGGCGTAGTTCCACCAGACATAGCCGTTCGGCAGGGTGGCGGATTGGTTGTTGCCGGCCGGGACGTTAATAGAGCCGTTGGCGGCGCGGGGGGTGAGTTGGACACCGCCGTCGCAGGGGTTGGGCTCTACGGAGTTGCCGCAACCGCCGACCGTGCCCTCGAAGAGGCCGGGTTGGCCGGGCTGGGCGTTGCGGGCGGCTTCGGCGGCGTCCCAGTTGACGGACGAGGTGGTGAAGATCGAGCCGTCGCCGGGATCGGAAACAACGCGCCAGCCCGCGCCGTCGCCGGGATCCCAGTTGAGGCCGCTGTTCAGCATGCCGGCGACATTGCAGCCGACGTTGCCCGAGCCGTCACCGAAGCGCGCATCGAAGTAGTGCGGGCCGGGGGTGGCGGTGAAGGAGCCGGTGGTGGCGGTGTTGCCGTTACGGGAGAGGACTAGCGAGCGGTCGATGACCAGATAAACGTAGTCGTCGAACGCGCCGCGGAAGTTCCAGACCTGATTGGTGGCGGTGCGGTTCCAGATGCAGCCGGCGTAGGCGTAGGTGTGGTTGTTGCCGGCCCACATGCCGCCCGAGCTGCTCGAGTTGGCGGAGTAGCCATTGTTGGCGGCATAGGTGGTGAGGCGGATATTCTGCTTGGGCACATAGCGGAACGGATCGTTGGCCGTGCGCGAGGTGAGACCCTCCCAGAGGCCCGGCGTGAGAGCGTCAAGGGCCGGGGCGCACGGTTCGACGACGGGCGTGGCCGCGAGCGTGGCCGTGGAGGCACCGGTCTTGATGATCGAGGCGGCGCTGAGCGTACCGTTGATGACCGTGCCGCCATCGCCGATTGTCAGGGAGGCGACCTGAATGTCGCGACCACGGAGGTCGAGGCATGCGGGTGCACCCGTGCCCCCGACTGTGACGGCAGTGACGGTGGAGAGGGCGTCGTCGTGACCCAGGGCCAGCGTGCCTTCGCGCACGAGGGTCGGACCGGTATAGGTGTTGGCAGCATTAAAGGTGACACACCCGCCGCCGGTTTTGGTAAAGCCGCCGGAGACAGCCGGCTTGACGGACAGGGTCACATCGACGTTGGCGCGGCCGGCCTGGCGCAGGGTCGCGACCGGCTGCGGGCTCATGCCGTTGCCGGGCGCATGGAACTTGAGGCCGGTGACGGCACCGGAGGGACGGTCAAAGATCGCCTCCGCAACGTAGCCATTGGGGCCGTCAGGACCGTTGTATTTGTTGAGAACGACCGGCGGGGCGATATAGCCGGTGTAAGGCGTGGCGAACGTCATGTCGGCGGCCACCAGCCCGGTCGGAGCGCGCAAGGGGACATCGACGGTCTTACTGATGGAAGCGGGGATGTCTAGCGTGAAGCCGCCCTCGTGAATGACAACATTGTGGCCGGCAAGCGTTCCGCTGAAAACTTGAGCCGCAGCGCTGGAGGTGCTGTTGGTGCAGACGAAGGTGCCGCCGTTGAAGCTGGTGCCCTTCCAGGCGGGATTGGCGACGGCATTGATGTTGTCCGCCGTGAGACGCCCGTTGCCAGCGAGCACGAGGTCGGCAGGGCGATCCTTGGCATAGGCGGCAGTTTGTCCAAGGTTGACGTAGCCTTTGAGCGTGACATCTGCGTCGCCGGCGACGACGAGCGCACCGGAGCCAAGGTTGGAGCCGCTGTTACCATCACCGCTGACGTACAGCGTGTTACCGTGGTAAAACGTGCCGCCGAGCAGGAAGGCGAAGCCGAAGCCGCCGCGGGTGAGGGTGACGGTGCCACCGTAGTAATCGCCGATGACGCCACTAGCGGGCACACTGCCGCCGGGCGCGGTGAAAGACCCGCCGGTCTGGCGGAAGATGCCTTGCGAGTTGTAAGCCTGGGCGACCTGCCAATACCCTTTGGTATGATTGATGCCCGATTCGAGCCCGTAATAACCGTAGGCGCCTGAGGCGGTACCGAGGCCGCCGTCATTGGCCGCGCCGGTGGTGTTGGTCACGATGCTGTTGCCGGATTGGTAGATGGCGCCGGCGCTGGAACCACCGCGCCCAGCATACAGGGTGGCCGAGAGCAGGGCGTCGTCGGTGATGTCAAGGGTGGCGCGTCCATTTTGGCCGACGATGAAGTAGGTCTGGCGAAGACCGTAACCGATATCGGGTGCGATCACCGTGGCGGTGCCGCCGATACGGTTGGAGGTGGAATCTTTACCCGCAACACTGCCGAGATGGACTGTCTTGACGCCGCTGGCGAATGTTGATTGCGCGTTGTCGTCAACGACACCTACGGTAACATCGGTATCGTTCGTGATGAGAAGCGAACCGGACGTGGTGCTGATGTAGCCGAGGGTGTGGGGGCCTGAGTCACGGAAATCAGTGATGCCGTCTTCCGGCGTAAAGACCCAGGCCGAAATAGGCGCAAGAATGGTGAGATCGCCGGGGCCGGTCTTGCCGAAACCTTTGTTCACGGCGTCGGACAACACGATGTCGGGATCAGCGAGGCGGGTGGTGTCGACAACGACACCGCCGTCCGACGGAATGAGATCGCCGTAAACGAGCGTGTCGAAATGGTCGCGCGTGAATCCTTCGGCGGGGGTATCGCCCATGCCGATCCCCAAGAGACCGCCGCCAGAGACGTAAAGTTTTCCGGCGTCCCACCCCGGCAAACTGGAGGGGTAGTTGGCGAAGAGCATGTGCCGGCCTCCGGTGATCGTGGTTTCGCCTTGATAGGTGTTGTTGGAGGCGAGCAAATAGGCGACCGAGTTAGCACCGCCGTAACTCTTGATGCCAGCGGGGCCCGAAACCGGGCCGGTCAGCGTCAGGGAGAGCGCGTCGGCGGTGTCGGTCAGGATCAGGTCACCGCTACCGGAGGTCTCGACCGGCCCTGTGATGACATTGCGCGTGTCGCGGTCAAAACCGGAACGGGTCCGGAGGGCACTGCCGGCCTCCGCTTGGATACGCCAAGGAACCGGGGCCGCAAGGTTGTGTACATCGAAAACGCTACCCGCCGATACGCTGACGAGCGTGTTGGTGTCGCCGGCCAACGTGCTGTCGGATTCGATCGTAAACACGGCACCGGGTGCGATCGCAAACGTGCCGTGCCGGTCAGGGGCGGCGGGGTCTGCCACGAGGATGTCGGCACTGGTGATGGCGAAGATGGAGTTGATGGGCGATGTGGAGGCGCGCAGATCGGGCGTGAGCTTCGCGTCGCCCTTTACGGTCAGGGTGTAACCGTTGAGTTCGAAACGGGGCTGGATAGTGCCCGCGACATCCGAGTTGCGACGGACGTCGAGGCGCGAGACGCCGCCGATCGAGGCGTCCGCATCAAGGGCGATCAGGGGTTGCGTGTAATATTGTATAAAAGCTCCGTTGTTGACCAGCGCACCGTTGCCGTCCGGGCCGTCGCCCGCCAGACGGAGTTGGTACACATAGATGCAATTGTTCACGGAGGGAAGGAGGCCCATGTCGAGCGCCCCGCCATCAGCGACCGTGACCACACGTGCCATGTCATCATAGCCAAGCGCCGATGCAACCGCCGGCAGCAGCGTACCTTGTGTGATGGTGATGTCCCCCAGGAAATCGCGGTTGGCGTTGGGGAGCGTAAGCCAGCCGGGGCCGGTTTTGATCAACGTGCCGCTACCGGAAAGGACGGGGAGGCTGTTGGTCGTGTCTGCGGCGACCGCAAGCGCGAGCGCACCATCCGTTATGGCGGCGGATGAGAGTCCGTCCGCAGGGACCGTCGCGGTGTCTGCACCGGATTTAGCGACGGCGGTACCGGAGGAAAGGGCAGTCTCAAGCGTGACGGGACCGGTGACGGTCAGGGTACCGTCGGGTGTGGCGACGGTGCCGTTTGAAAGGGCCAGCTTGGCGGTGGCGGAGAGTCGGCCGACCGTGAGCGTGTGTCCGCCGAGATCAATGACGGCGGACGTAGCGGAGGGGTTGCGGATCAAGGCAACGGCGGTATCGGCCGTGAGGTTGAGGGCCGGGCCGGCGCCGCCGTCGATCAGCGTGATGACCGCGCCGGGATGCGCCGCGAGGTCGCCGGGGCCGAGCGCGGGCAGCTCGACTTCCTGAGCGGCCGGATCGACGGTGATGCCGTCAGTCACGCTGTAGACGGTGGGCACGCCATTGATGGTGATTCCGGGAATCGGGCCCGCTGCGATGCCAGTCGCAAAGACCTTGCCGCCCGCTGGGATGATATCGAGCGTGCCGCCTGCGGCCAGGGTGAGGGCGGGCAACCGGACATCCGAGCCTCCGGTGGCCAGCGAGAGCGTAGCCGGACCGTTGACGGAGAGCGGGGAGGCCGTGAAAGTGCCGTCTGGGTTGAGCGCATCGGTCGTCACGCGCAGTGTGCCACCGGCAAGCGCCACGCCGGAAGCGGCCTTCAAGGACGCGGGATTGGCCGTGATAAGGGTGCCTTGCAGGAGGGTAATCGCGGTCAGGTCGTTGGCGCCGGAGATCTGCCATTCACTCTGTCCCTGTTTGATGAGCGAGAGAGGGCCTTGCGGCGTCTTGGTAATCGCGCCGGCATAAGTCTTTGTACCAGTGCCGTTTCCGCCGAGGCGCAAGACCTTCGCACCGGTCTCGGTCGATGAGGAGGCGGCGCCTGTGAAGGTCATGTCGCCGTTGCCCACGACGTCGAGCAGGAGTTCGGACGGTGTGGTGCTCTGGAAACTGAGGGGCCGGTCTGTTGTGAACGGGAAGTCGCCGGTGATGCGCAGTGTACCGCCGCGGTGCGAGCAGAGGATCGCATTGTAGCCGCCGGTACCGAGGCAGGAGGCACTTCCGATGAGACCGAGCGAGGGAACCGAGACGACCGAGCCCCAGAGGATACGAACAGAGTTCGGGAAGTCGTTGTCCGGGTTGGTTAAAACGTACGAGCCGGTCATGAAATTCCCGGTGGTCCATGTCTCAATGCCGGAGCCAGCGCCAGTGAGTTTAGCATTTATTGTCAAGGTGGCGTCACTTCGGACAAAGAGGTCGAGGAGGTCGAGTTGGGAAGTGCCGTTGCGGGAAAAGTCCAGGGTGGACGGTCCGTTGATTACCAAATCAGCGCGGATGTCGGTGCCTTGCAGCCCTACATTGGCGATGTGCAGCGGGCTGTTGAGGTTGAGCGTGGCGGGCGCGTAGACGCGGATCATTTTGATGGTTGTATCGGCGTCTACCGAAACGACGGCGCCGGGCGTGTTGAAAGTGACCGCCTCAGTCGCGGCGGGCACGGTGCCGCCGGACCAATTGGCGCTGTTGTTCCACGACCCTGACACGCCTCCGATCCAGGTCTGATCGGCGGTTGCTGAGAACGCGGCAGCCAGCACCACGGCAAACAACCGGTGTATGCGCCGCATTTTCGTGTGTTGGGTTATCACCGGTTGTGAAACCAAGAAACGAGAGTCGAGGTCCTCGATGTGCGACGTGTAGTTTGACATTTTTCCACTCCTCGGTTGCATGACGTTAAAGCCCCACCCTGATCCGCGTAGACGTTTACGCGACCATACCTCCATATTATGCGGGGATGTGTCATTTGGGCAAGTGCAAATTGCTGTGCGCATTTACATTTCCGTGCGAAGCGCGGGCGGCGGGCTAACCGATTACGCCCTGCACTTGACAGGGAGAGGTCAGTGGCGTATAAAGGGCGTACAGTGTGGGTCAGGTAGTAACAGAAGAGGTGGGCGATGACGTCGATCAGACGAAGTATGCGATACGGTGCAGTTGTGGTTTGCGTGTGCGTGGCGGCATGGGCAGCGCGGGCACAGGTGCCCTCGGTGGGGCACGGCAGGACTGTGGAAACGGTGGTGACCGGCGCCGTGGCCGAGGCGGATGTGGTGGTAGCGGGGACGTTGCGTAAGCTTGGCGAGGGGCGTCTGGCCGTGATGTCGTCGCACTTCACCGGCGGCACGATTGAAGTCGATCAGGGCACGCTGGCGCTGGATGCCAGCAGTTCGCTGGCGGTCCCCGTGCTGCCGCCGCATATTCTCACCAATAATCTGTTGCTGTGGGTCGATGCCACAACCAACGTGGTCATGGATAGCGAATCACCTACTCAAGTGCAGCGCTGGTGTGACGTGCGCGAAACCGACACGGCGGTACCGACCCTGATGTATGCCGGACGCTACGGGGAGCATCCGGGGCCTACATTGGCGAGCCATGACCGGCTGGGCGCGAAGCAGTATCTCGAGTTTGGCACGATGAAAAGCAACGGCTGCTGGCTCGCGCTGATGCAGCCCGGCGCGGGCGGGACGGTCAGCAGCAACAAGACGCTGGAAGGCAAGAGTTTTTTCGCGATACGCGGCACGCGGGGGGGTGATGGGTACCACGGATTCTTCTTCGGTGGTTGGAATGGCAGTAGTAACGGCGGGAGCAAGGATTTTCACGTCGGATCAGCCAATGCATCGCCGACGCCGTTGTTCGCCGATGAGGCGGTGGACAGCCTGCGCAACGCTTGGGTGTCACTAGACGGACGCCGCGTCGGATACACGCGGCATCCGCATGATTGGTATGAACTGTTCGGCGCACACTTGGTCGTCGGCACGGCCCAATTTTCAAATTTTTTCAACGACCGCAACTATATGCCCCCGGTCACGAATTTCCGTCAGGGCGGCGGTCAGTTGGCCGAGGTGTTGGTGTTCGACAACGTGCTGAGCGAGAACGACCGGCTGACGGTGGAGGCGTACTTGCAGAGCAAATGGTTCAGCCGTGCGTATCAGGGCGGTGTGGCGGTGCGCACTGGGGCGACAGCCGAGATGGAAATTGAGCAGGGCGAGACCCTGACGTTGAGCGGATTGGACGGCGACGGTCTGCTCGTCAAGCGCGGCAGCGGTACGTTGCATCTGCGGCGGCAGGCTGGACTACCGTTGCGCGCACCGTATGTGGAGGAGGGCGCGCTGACACTCGGCCCGCTGGTGAAACGCAACGATTTTGACGTGACTATCACGACCAACAGCGCGGCGGATTTCGCGACGGGCGGGCGGCGTGTCACAGTGACCGATGGCAGCATCGGCGTGCAGACGCTGACCGAGGCGGGCGTGTTAGCCAAGGCTGGGGCCGGTGTGTGGTCCACGGCGGAGATTCCGCAGGGCGTCAAGACGGTGCGCGTGGAGGCAGGGGCGCTCCGCCTCGCGCCGCCGACCGTGTCGGCGCGTGCGCCGTGTGTGACAGGCAACGTGCCGAACGATAACTTTGAGAAGACAAGTGGTTCGATGGGCGCTGGCGTTTGGGGGTACGGCTGGTCCGGCGCGGAGTGGGCTTTCATGCGGCAAACGAAGATCACGGAGATCGGCATGACCAATCTGGTCGACAAGGGTGCGGGTCTGGCCACGCCCGGTACGCCCTGGCTCGCGGCATGGGTCCCGCGACCCTGGGGCGGGCGCGTGGTCGCTTTTGTGCAGCGTTCCGGCACCATGGAGGGGACGGTCACGCTGCCGCAGGCGGGTGTGTACCGGCTGACTTTCGCGCATGCGCGGCGCACATCACACGTCCCGCATCTGCTGGAGGTGGTGTTTGACGGCGAGGCGGTGAGCAAGGTCGAGGCGAGTAGTGATCTCTTCACGCGTCGTGACATCCGCCTGCCGTACCGCGAGGCGGGTAGCTACAGTCTCATGTTCCGTGGTGTACACATCGAGGCGGGCGACCGTACGTCGTTGATCGACGATATTCGGCTGGAACGGGTGGATGATGACGACAACTTGGTAGAGGACGGCTCCTTCGAGGGGACCGGCGATCTCACGCTGCGGCTCAATAGTCAGGCGCGCTACGAAATCGGCTCGGTGTTGAACGGTCGCGGCTGGACCTTCTCCGACGCGGTGACCAACCTCCTTAGCGGTGGTGTCTCCGGCACGAATATAGCGGCGGCGGGCGTGGCCGAGGATCTGGGCGGCTGGATGGTGAGCCCGGTGGCAGGCGGACGCGCGGCTTTTCTGTTCAGTAACGGCAAGTTGCACACGACGGTGACCTTCCCTTCCGGCGGCGTGTACCGGGTTTCGTTCTTGGGTGCGGGCGGTGCTGGCGGATCACCGTTCACGCGGGCGGCTGCGTACACGAGTGTGAATGCCCGACACACGCTGGACGTGACGTTCGATGGTACTAAAATTGCGCCGATCAGCCTTGGGCCGCCGGGGTTCCAACCATTTGAAGTGACGCTGCCGGCGGTGACGCAAGGCCAGGCCGCCGTGATCGGCTTTGAGGGCAGCAGCGGTACAAACGGCCACATGCGTATCGGCTTGATTGATGACGTGCGCGTGACCTATGTGGGGCCGTCCGTAGTACAGGAGGGCGGATTCGAGAATCCGGTCACGGGGGGCACTGAGATTGCTCCCAGCGGGGCGGCGTGGTCGTTCACGTCGGTCGCCGACAGCGGTGATCCCCATACCAAAAGCGGAGTCTGCGTGGAGCGCCAGCCCTTTGTGTTCGCCGTGCCGATGGGACGGCAGGTGGGGTGGATACAAAGGACCGCCTCAATCCGGCAGGCGGTGACCTTCCCGGAGGACGGTTACTACGCGGTCTCGTTTATGGCGGCGGCACGCACGGAAGGGGATTACGCGCGTACGGGCCATGACCTTGCGTTGATGCTCAACGACGTGGCGGTGGGCACAGTGACTACGACTGATTATCTGTACGAGCGCTACACGTTCCGCCTGCCGTACGTCAAGGCCGGCGTGTCGTATCTGCTTGCATTCCAAGGGCTCAACTCAGCCGGGGGCGACCGCTCGTCGGCCATCGATGATGTGCGCGTGACGCGGCTGGCAGTGACTGAGGCGTACGCGCCCTTCCCCGAGGGATTGACGATCGAACTGGCCGAGGGCGCGAAACTGACGCTGGATTTTGCGGGCACGCAGCCGCTGCACGCCCTGCGCATCAATGGCCGCCATGTGAGCGGCACCGTTTCGGCGGCGACGCATCCTGCGGCCATTACCGGCACCGGTGCGTTGCAATTGCCGAACCTCGGATCATTGCTGTTTTTACGTTAAAAATCCGCTACTCAAAGCGGCGCGGCTTTGCTAAACTTCCGACCATGAAATTGAAACTGAAGAAAGAACCCGATGCTGTCACAGCGATTCCGGAAGAGCCCAAGGCGTCCGGCGGAGCCTTTATCTCGGCGCGTCACCGCAATCCGGCCGATGAACTGGCTACGCAGGGAACGGGAGCGGGCGACAAGATCGGCGGCATCTGCGCGATCATCGCCACCATCTTTCTGGCGATCATCACCTTCCTGATGTACGCGAACTGGGATCTGATTAAGTCCGCCTGAACCGGAGACGGAGGCAGATTTGATCACGATGCTACGCAGATGGCTGTGGCGTCTGCGAAGTTTATTTTCGAGGGCACCTGCCGCGATGACGCTCGCGGCAGTGTGTCTTTTTGTTTTTTTGATGCAGCAGACGGCGGCACGGACCGAGTTTGTCTATGGTTACAGCTATGGTCATGTGCTACTCTCTTGTTTCGGTCTGAACGGTGCGCTATTGAGCCGGGGCTTCTTCTGGCAGCCGCTGACCTATATGTTTCTGCACGCCAGTTGGATGCATCTGGGGCTGAACATGCTGACGGTGCTGCTTTTCGGCTCGGGGCTTGAGTCGGAGATCGGCGGACGTCAGTTCTGGCAGGTCTTTCTGTGGGGCGGCGTGCTGGGCGGACTGGGCTGGTTGGCCGTGACGGCGGTGCTGCCCATGTTGCCGCCGCTGTCGGCGTTGACGCAGTGGATGCCGTCTGCTCTGCGCGCTTGGGTCGGTGCGGCGGATGCGGCGGGGCACTCGCTGGATACGGCACTGTGTATCGGTGCGTCCGGCGGGGTGTTCGCCCTGATCGGAGCCTATGCCGCACTCTTCCCGCAACGCGAGGTGTATGTGCTGGTGTTGGTTTTTCCGGTACGCATGAAGGCACGCACGTTGGCGTGGTTGCTGGGCGTGGTCACCGTGATTGAAGCGGTGCTGGTGCAGTCGCAGGTGGCGTACGCGGCCCATTTGGCCGGTGGCCTGAGTGGGTATCTGTGTGGACGTCGGATAAGAGGAGGCGGGCGATGACGACGGTGTGCGATGTAATGGATGATCTGCGGGCGATGGCCGCAATCAAAGCGGCGTTGGCCGAGGACGTGGGCGAGGGCGACGCGACGACGCTGGCGCTGGTGGATCCCGCCGCGCGTGCGACCGGCGAGATTCTGGCGCGCGAGGCGTGCCGCGTGGCGGGGGTGACGGTGGCGCGTGCGGTGCTGACTTGTGTCGATCCTGCGTTGCGCGTGGCGGTCATCGTGCCGGATGGCGAGACGGTTGAGCCCGGCGACACGATTCTGACGATCGAAGGCAAGGCGACCTCGATTCTGACGGCGGAGCGCACAGCGCTCAATTTCATGCAGCGGATGTGCGGCATCGCCACGTTGACCGCACGTTTCGTGAAGGCGGTCGAGGCGTATGGGACGATGATTCTCGACACACGAAAGACCACGCCCAATCTGCGTCTTTTTGAGAAGTACGCTGTGACGTGCGGCGGCGGCACGAACCATCGCTTCGGCCTCTACGACCGCGTGCTGGTCAAGGATAACCACCGTCGCCTTTGGCAAGGGGGTGACCCCGACCGACTGGACTTGGCGGTGGCAGCGGCACGCGAAGCCTTTCCGTCGCTGGAGGTCGAGATCGAGGTCGAGAGCGTGGCCGAGTGTCAGAGCGCGTTGCGTGGTCGGCCAGAGTGGATCATGCTCGACAACATGTCATGTGAGATGATGCGCACATGCGTGGCGCTGTGCCGTGGCGTGTCAAAGACCGAAGCTTCGGGCGGCATCACGCTGGCGCGGGCGCAAGAGGTTGCTGCGACCGGTGTTGACGCGATTTCGCTGGGTTGTCTGACACACTCCGCACCTTCGATAGATCTGGCGCTGGAGTGGCGTGCGGTGCAGTGAGAAGGGATGAACTGTGATGCGAATGGTGGTGGTGGATGTCGGGAATACGTCGACGAGCATCGGGCTGTATGAAAACGGCCGGGTGTCCCGCGTCAGCCGTGTGAAGGGCGGCATCAAGGAGGAGCCGGAGCGTTGCGCCAAAGCGTTGCGCGAAGCCGCGCACGGCGGGGCTGTATGCGGCGCGGTGCTCGGGTCGGTCGTACCGAACGTGAACGCGGACTGGATACAGCTTGTGCAACGTGAACAGGGGGGCTGCCGCTTGCTGACGGTGGATGCTACATTGCCGATGGATGTGACGGTCGACTATCCCGATCCCTCGAGCATCGGCGCGGACCGTCTGGCGGGGGCGTGCGGCGGGGTGCGGCGCTACGGTGCGCCATTGATCGTGGCGGATTTCGGCACCGCGCTGACCTTTGATGTCGTGACGCCCGACCGGCGCTATGTCGGCGGGGCGATCACGCCGGGGCTGCCGCTGATGACCGACTACCTCTACGAACGCACGGCGCTGTTGCCGCGCGTAGTGTTGGAAGGGCCGTGTCCGGAACTGGGGCGCAGCACGCAGCAGGCGATGCGTATCGGCGCACAGATCGGTTACCGCGGGATCGTGCGCGAGATTGTGACGTATCTGAGCGCGTCGCAGGACTGTACGTTCACGCTTGTGGCGACCGGCGGCTATGCCGACTGGGCGCTCAAGGATAGCGGTATGGCATTCACGTTCGATCCCGATCTGACACTTTTTGGACTGGGATGCATAGGAGAAAAGTCATGGGCATGAAACCGACAGTTGTGATTTTGGCGGCGGGTATGGGCAGCCGCTACGGCGGACTTAAACAGGTTGATCCGGTGGGGCCGTCGGGCGAAACGATCATGGATTACTCGGTCTACGACGCTCTGCGTGCGGGCTTCGGGCGTATCGTGTTCGTGATCCGGCGCGATTTTGACGAGATATTTCGTACCACGATCGGCGCACGATACGCGGGGGCGGTGGAGGTCGCGTACGCTTATCAGTCGCTCGATGACCTGCCGGAGGGGATGAGCGTGCCCGCCGAGCGCACCAAGCCGTGGGGCACGGCGCATGCGATCCGTGCCGCGCGTGAGGTGGTCGACACGCCTTTCGCTGCGATCAACGCCGACGATTTTTACGGACGTGACGCTTTCCAGCAGCTCGCCTCCTTCCTGAACACGACTGCGGCGGGTGATGCCGCGAAACCGCGCTTCGCGATGGTGGGGTACCGGCTTGACCAGACGCTCTCCGGACATGGCAGCGTGGCGCGTGGCATCTGCGATGTGGGGCCGGACGGTCTGCTGGTATCTGTAACCGAGATGACGCAGCTCGTGCGTGTGCCGGGCGGTGTGGAGAACCGCGATGATCCGGAGCGTCCGGTCGCGTTGACCGGTGCCGAGCGGGTCTCGATGAACCTCTGGGGCTTCACGCCGGCGCTGTTCGACGCGCTGGAGTGCCGTTTCCCGGCTTGGCTGGTGGCGCACGCGGACAATCCCAAGGCGGAGTGGTACATTCCGTTTGTGGTGGATGAAATGATCCACGACGGCGCGGCCGAGGTGACGATGCTGCCGACTGAGAGCGCTTGGTTCGGCGTGACCTACCGCGAAGACAAGCCGCGCGTGGTCGAAGCGGTACGGCAGCTCGTCGCGGCAGGGGAGTATCCAGAGGAGCTCTGGTAGCGCGGCGACGGATGCGCGGTCTGACCACATTCATGACGAAAGTGATCGACGGGGTTTACCCGCGCGTCTGTCCGGGGTACGGCTGCGGTCGGCTGTCGGAACGGACCGGACGTCACCTTTGTAATGATTGCCGCGCCAAGATCGAACTCTACAGCACGAGTCTGTGCAAGCTATGCGGTCGCGAAATCGAGGGGCGGGTACGGCATGACTTCGTGTGCAGCGTCTGCCGCGCGGCACCGCCGCATTACGACCGCGCGCGTGCGGCCGGGCACTTCTCCGGCGTGCTGCGCGACATGGTGCATGCCTTCAAGTATAACAGCGCCCTCTGGTTGTGCGCCGATCTCACGGATTTACTGCAAGGCTGCTTGATGGCGCATTTCGATGCCAATGCGGTGGACGTCGTGCTGCCGGTGCCGTTGCATCCGGTGCGGCAGCGCGAACGTTCCTACAACCAGTCGGTGTTACTGGCACGCGAGTTGGCGCGACGCATCGACCGTCGTTGCGACACGCGCGCCTTGGAACGCGTGCGCGTCACGGAGACGCAGACGCACCTCAACGCAGCGCGCCGACGCATGAACATGCTGGGCGCGTTTCATGTGGCGCGTCCCGACTGGGTGCGGCAGCGGTGCGTGTTGCTGGTGGATGACGTGATGACCACCGGCGCGACGCTCAACGAATGCGCGCGCATGCTGAAGAAAGCAGGCACCCGCACGGTCTGGGCCGTGACCGCAGGGCGCGGGGTGTAAAGGTTACTTTTTATTCCAACTATCGATCATCTCGCGGGCGCGGTCTTTGCCGCCGAGGTCGAAAGCGAGGCCCACGGCGATCGCGCCGCCGCCAAAGAGCGCGGCTACCGCGATCGTGACGATCTCTTTGCCCACACCGAGTTACTCAAGGGCCATGCCGGCTCCGAGCAGGAGCACCGCGTAGCGGGTCACGCCGGACAGCAGCGCCGCGTTCTGATGAACCTCCAGCGCCTTGGCCACGAGCAAGGCCGATAAAAAATAAGTTTTTTGAACCAACATTTTTTCTTTCTTCAAAAACTCAAAACTCTTGCTTCGTTCTTCCCCGCCAGCTTATTATATACCCGTAACCATGATTTGGGTCATGGTGGATGATGTTCGTGTCCCCTTCCTAAAAAGAAAGGTCGACGATCGTGAACAAGCACGATTGGAGCAGATTCCTCGCTGCGGTTGCGGCGACATTCGCGGCGGTTGCCGCGAGCGCCATCCCTGTCGGGGTGACGGTGAACGGCACCCCGCTCGACTCCGGCGGCCCGTCGTACGGCGCAGGTTGGTTGTACGATCCAGGTTCTTCCACCCTTTTCCTCTTTGGCACGGAGCCCTTCACGCTTTCGGGTATCAATGTGATTGGCGGCGTGCGCGTCGTCATCTCCGAGAGTGTGACGAGCATGGTTGCGTTTTCGAACCTAACGCTCCGGGCAACGGGCGATAACCGGTGTGCCTTCGCGCTGGAGACGAACGCCTGCGTCTCGCTCTTCCTTGCAGGGGAGAACACGCTCATGTCGGGTGAGAACCGTGCGGGTCTCGAGGTCGCGGCGGGGCGGTGGCTCTCCATTACCAACGCGCCCGGCGACGAAGCGGCGTCGCTCGACGTGACGGGCGGTCGCTATG
>Ga0255344_1002893_pt1 | contig 19749 bp, 22 predicted proteins | sample wastewater_treat_5_FD_192414 | JGI IMG/M metagenome (GOLD analysis project Ga0255344, IMG submission 192414) | Wastewater microbial communities from Lulu Island WWTP, Vancouver, Canada - plant18 | ecosystem: Engineered > WWTP > Wastewater > Unclassified | place: Canada: Vancouver, British... | reverse complement strand
CTATCAACTCATTTACAAATAAAGACGGCTCCCCGGGAACCACTATATTCAGTTTATTCTTTGCGCGGGTCATACCCACATAAAAAACTCTCCGCTCTTCCTCCAGCTTTTTTTCATACTCGTCTGCAGAAATATTCTTATCAATATTCATATCTTCCATATTATCAATCATATAAACGTAATCGTATTCCAAGCCCTTGGCGCTGTGAATTGATGTAAGCGTGATATTTGCCTTCCTGTTTTCTGAAGCCCTCTTTATTACATCCCTCAAATTACTCAGCTTTTTTAAAAACTCATTAATATCGCTGCAGTATGAACCTATTTCCTCCAGAATCTCCAATATGTGAAGGGAATTTGACAGGCTGTACCGCCCTTCCTCCTGCATTCTCTCCAAATAATTAATATATTCCAGGTCTAATTTTATAAACCTTACTGCATTATTGGGCTTCATCATATTTATATAATTAATATCAGTTTTAAACTGCTTGATTTTCTCATAGACATTATAGTCAAAGTGCATATATCCGGACAAAATATCAAAAACACTCTTATCCCCCTTGCTGTCTTGAACCATCTTGCACATGCCCTTGGTAAAATAAGTGTAGCTTTTGTAATAAATCCTTGCAAATGCATCCCTGTCCTTGGGATTTATCGCCAAATTCAAAAATGCAAGAATGTCGTAAAGAACTGCATTGCTGAAAAACTTTGTTTTATCCTCTTTAATATAAAAATCAATATTATTTTCATAAAAACTATTTGCCGGTATCATGGCAGACATATTGTACCTGAATAATATGCCTACAGTCTTGTTCTCTGACCCTTTGCCCGCCTCTTTAACCACGTCGGTAATCAGCTTTGCCTGGTCTGCCCTGGTTTTAACCTTTATAATATTGATTTCATTTTCTCTTTTATTCTCTGTTTTTATAGCTTTTTTATATCTGTTTTTATTTATCCCGATAAAATTTCTTGCACCTTCCACAATATACTTGTCAGAACGGTAATTGTTGTCAAGGTAAAAAATTTTTCCCTCATTGTAAGTATCCTTAAACTTAAGCATGAAATCCGGATAACTTCCCCTGAATGAATAAATCGCCTGGTCGTCATCTCCAACCATAAACAAATTATCCCGGGTTATCAGTTTGATTATTTCATGCTGAATTTTGGATGTATCCTGCATTTCATCAATCTGCACATATTCAAAGGCATTTAAAACCTGCTCCCTGTAATTTTCAGAGTCGGACAATATTTTATAGGACAAAACCAGCATGTCGTCAAAATCAATCAGCCTGTTTTGAGACTTGTACATTTTATAATCATTGTAAAGCTTATCAAAACCTTTGATTTCAATTCCGTGGTCCCTGTATTCCTCCGGAGCAATCATCATATTATTGGCATATCCGATTGCAGATGATAGATTCTCGATTTCCTCCTCACTCACATAGGAGAAATATGACTTGGAATAATAATTTTTTAGAATTTCCGAGAGCACTTGATAATTATTTGTAAGCAGTCCAAAATTAATGCCCTTTCTTCTGTAAAAATCCCTTGCAATTTTATAAGAAAAGGCATGAATAGTCGAAAATTCAGTTTTTGCTTCATAATCCTGCCCGATGCATGCGAATCTTTCCTTCATGTCATTGGCTGCCATTTTTGAAAATGTAATGGTAAGAATTTTCCTGCTGCATTTGTTTTCATATAAAAGCCTTCCGGCTCTTGCAATGATAACAGTTGTCTTGCCTGAGCCTGCAGTGGAAAGAACCAGGGCATTTCCCCTTTCAAAGGAAGCCGCCTCCATCTGCCGGCTGTTTAATTCCATACCATTATTATTCTTGAAATATTCAAAATACTCCATATACCACCATTTATATGTTACTTTGAATCCGTTTTAAGATGCAGTAGCCCGATTTTATTCCATTGTGAACTTCATTCCACCCAGATAAGACCCTTCTACTTAACTTTACTATTTATAACAAGTATCCCAATAAACTCATGAAGGCAGTCAAAACCATTCCGACAGCTAAAATCAAACAAATGGCTCTTGTAATTTTACTTCTTTTATTTATGTTCATTTGAATCCTCCAACTCATTAATATACCATATTATAACACAAAATTTTCCCCTTTTCCATTGAAATTTTTGCTTAATATTTATATAATAATAAAAGTGAAATTTTTAAAGGAATAGATTATGAAGAATAAAAGGTCCGGATTAAAACGAAATAAACTAATAACTGTATTTATAGCAATAATTGTAATAATCGCTGCAATTACAATTGCAGAAAAAATAGTCGAGCCCATGGGCTATACTCCACCTGACTACGAAAAAACTGACATTACAGGAATATTGGAAAAAGAGGAGCTGAGCGACGATGACTACAAGGAACTTTTTTATCAGACAGGCCTAGGTAAAACAGCCGTCGATGAAATTTTAAAAAAAGACGATGAATACAAGGAACAGCTCAGACAGACAGGTCTCAACGAAGAGGCCATTGAAGAAATGCTCGAAAAACATGTATCAGGCAAGGAAAAAATACTCAAATTTCAGGAAAATTTTTTCACCCGATACAATATATCACGGACAAAATCTGCGGTAATCGTAAACCATGAATACCTTGCGAATGAGGAAGGCAAACTGATATACGGTTTTGACCTGGCTCCCTATGAAAACGGATATGTATTGGTTACAAAAGCCACCCATTCATTGGGCTGGAGACATGGACACGCGGGAATAGTAACCGATGCGGAAAACGAGGAAACCCTGGAAGCAGTTTTGTTGGGAACGGATTCCATGCTGCAGGATATTGACAAGTGGAGATGTTTCCCTTCATTTATGATGATTAAATTGAAGGATGTATCCCAGGAAACCCTGGATGAAATCGCTGAATTTGCAAAAAATAATATGCTTGATGTCCCCTATGGGCTAACTGTGGGTGTATTAAGCAGCAAAAATCCCCTCCCGGAAAACATTGCGACCACTCAGTGTGCCCATATTGTCTGGTATCCCTTTATGCAATTCGGATACGATATTGACAGTGACGGCACCTGGCTTGTGACACCCAAGGATATTGCAAACAGCGGCCTGTTTGAAATAGTTCAAATATACGGTGTGAATCCGGAAGAAATCTGGCCGTAGCAGCTAGAACGTATAATTTGGGAACATTCCATCAAAGCCATCTTTCAAAGAGTTATATTCCTATGAAGGTTAGTCCCCATACTTGTATAAATTGGATTAAGTCGCACAAAAAAGAACATTCCCTTAAAGAAATGTCCTCTTCTTATGTACCGGTTGTTAGTCTTCTTCAGCCAGACCGCTGTGTTCCTCATATTCTAAATCATCGTCATATTCGTCATCGTCGTCGTCATAATCGAAGTCATAATCATCGTCATCATCATCTTCATATAATTCCAAATCTCCGAATACTTCTTCTTCAACAATTGATAAATCTTCATCCAGTAAATCTAAATATTCATTTACCTCATCCTGGTCTTCGACAATGTCACTCATTGAATCAGCAATTTCTTCAATAACTTCCATCAGTGCATTGAACAGTTTGCCTTCTCTTGTGTCTTCCTTCACGTCCAGCCCGTCAGCCAAACCTCTCAAATATGCAATCTTTTCATATAAAAAATCCATGTCTTACCTCCTATACTCTTGATAAATATTCACCTGTTCTGGTGTCAATCTTAACTCTATCCCCTATTTCAACAAAAAGCGGTACAGATATTTTTGCACCGGTTTCGGTTGTTGCAGGCTTGTTAGCTCCTGTTGCAGTATCGCCTTTAAAACCCGGTTCTGTTTCAACAATTTCCAGCTCAACAAAATTAGGTGCATTTATTTCAAATGGACTGCCCTCATAGAACCTCATCTGGGCAAAATCATTTTCCTTCAAATAAACAATCGCTTCCTCAACCTGTTCGTAATTTAGCGGAATTTGTTCATATGTTTCAGGATCCATAAAATAATATAATTCTCCGTCATTGTACAAATACTGCATATCCTTGGTTTCAATTCGAGCCAGAGCAAATTTCTCGGTAGGATTGAAGGTTTCTTCCCTGATAGCCCCTGTCACTAAATTTTTTAATTTAGACCTGACAAAAGCAGCTCCCTTTCCCGGCTTCACATGCTGGAAATCAATAACCTGCCACAATCCATTATTCCAAGAAATTGTTATACCCTTTTTAAAATCACCCGCTGTAATCATAGCTTCCTCCTTATGTATATTATAACCAGCAGTTACTTCCTTATTCCTTAATTAACGTCCTGCCTGTCGTGGGAACAATGGATATTTGCTTAGTTTTATTTGTCCTTGTATCCAATATTGTAAAAGTTCCCGAATTAATTGGTGTACCATTATGGGTAAATCCCACACTGCTTTCATGGTTTGAATACCCTATTTGATACCTGTCCTTAAACTTTACTGTTTTCTCAACAACAGAAAAATTTAGTATTTTGTAGTATCCTTTATCAGCATCAATGCTTATTCTATAGCTGGCATTTTCATCCTTCACAGACTGTATCTGCACATATCTTACATCCATGGCAAATTCATCAGCCATCTTCTCCAGATAAAACATATCCATGTCAATAACCAGTGCGGCTGATGCCAGTACAATGAATATAATTGAAATTGTAACAACTAATTCAATTAAGGTAAATCCTTTGTTTTGCATATCGCCTAAAATCTACCATAGGTTTATTTTATAAACTATTTGGGTGTTTGTCAATGAAATTATTTAATATTGGTCGTGACAAGGGGGTAAAATTGGACAGGGTACTGTCATGTGACAAGGGACGGGGGTCAGCCTGAACACCTGTTTGAAACCTCATCCGTGTCACACTGAGGTCTTGCTCTAAGAATTCAATTTCTCATATATGCTGTCTGAAAAGCCTCATATGTCTGTCCGTCCTTTTTCATGACAATTTTTATTTTTACCGCCCTGGCATCTTGAAAACTTTCATCCCTTAATAAAGAAATATAAATGCCATCCACATAATTTCCCAGCTCCACGGTGGGACTCATGTCCTTTTCCCCTTTACCGTAGCTGATAATGTTATTTCTGATAGCAAAAACGTAATTTTCATTATTATCTTCTCCATATTTAAAGGAAACCGTATTTACCGGGTATTCAGCCCCTGAACTTCTTACTGCTATCATGGAATAATTTTGAGTATTTAGTCTAGCAAAACTCATGGAATCGGAATCAACGATTCTCCCAGTCATGAAATTCAATATATACTGTGCCTGAAAGTCCATTTCCGAATCATTCCTCACAGTCCTGTAACCCTTATAAGTGCTTACGAAAAAAGACATGATCAACCCGATGACAATTGAGGAAATCCCCAACGACACCAAAAGTTCAATCATTGTAAAACCTTTGTTTTTCATGACTGCCCCCCTAACAGCCTGAGTGAAACGAAAGATCCCACAACTACATTTTTCAGTATGTTTAATAACTGTAGGTCATTCGTAATCAGCACCAAAATTTTTTTGAATAATAAACATATAATTTTGTGGTTGAAACTGCAGAATAAACTCCCAGATCAATTATTCCAATTCTGAAACTCAATATAGCTTCTCACATCATACAAACCTGCTTTCACATCATCAAATTCAGGCACACTTATAACCAGGTCTACCCCTGTAATCCTGTCAACATTATTTTCATTGACATACTTAGACTGCAGTATTACGGTAAGCAGCCCATCATTAAATATCAGAGCATTGGCATTCAGCACTTCTACCGAAGGATTTTCTGCAGCTTCAATTCTATCCTTAATTTTTGCTTTTATATGAATTATATAATTGTTAATAAAAATAATTTCTGTCTGAATTAAGTCCAAAGGGTTGATTAATAAATAATCTTCAGCCATCTGCAATGCTTTCGCAATTGATTCTATATTCCTTTTATATAAGAATTAATTTTATAACTCAATTTATCGGCATCATTTATTTTTGGTCAATTTTAAAAAATTTTCATTTTTGTTGCCTAATATATAACCCCACCCCCTATTGATTAACAGGCGTTCCAATTAATAAATATCCCTTTAAATACTGTGTAACGGAGAACCAAAGTATCATATACATTTCTGCGAACCCACCCGGTACTAATCGGAGATACCCCCTATCATGCTCCAATATTGCATAGCATTCAGAAGTACCTGCCACTTGAATCTAAGTATCATTCCAACATCAGTTTTATCTCTGTCAGAAATTGGCTTTTAAGATGGAGAGGAATTTTTATCTTAACAATCTCTGGAATAGTCTATTGCGAACTAAAAAAAGGGCATTTAGCCCTTGTTATCTGTTCTCATATTCTTTTACCCTACGATAAAAAGTTGCTTTTGTTATTCCTAATTTATCCATAGCTTTTACTGCTGTTATCTTACTGTCTTTCCATTCATTGTAAACATGCTCAAAATTATTTACTTCTATCCGTTTTCTGCCTTTATACACTCCTTTTGCTTTAGCTGCTGCAATTCCTTCTGATTGCCTTTCTCTTATTTTGATACGTTCCTTTTCTGCAATATAAGACAACAATTCAAATACTATGTTTGATATAAGTTTCTTTTCAAGGTCTGTTTTATTCAACGTGTTTAAAATAGGTGTATCAATAACAACTATGTCAATTCCTTTTGCTTGAAGCTCCTGCCATTCAGATTTTATCATATCCATATTTCTGCCTAATCTGTCAAGCTCCTTAATAACTAACGTATCGCCTTTTCTTAATAAACTATTCTTTAATGTTTGATAACCTTGTCTGTTGAAGTCTTTCCCGGATTGCTTATCTTCTATAATGTCCCTTGAATCAATGCCATAATCTTTTAAGGCTTGTTCCTGCCTATCTAAATTCTGTTCCTTGCTTGATACTCTTGCGTATCCATAAATTTTATTCATTCCGTACACCTCCTATTATCATGAATTATAAATTGCCGTTTCATTAATGTCAATAGTAATTTTGATACGTTTCATAATTAATTTATTGACTTGTATGAAACGTAACAATAAACATAATAATAGTTTCAATACAGTACACTCTATTGAGCTATTTTTCTTTTATATAATGCTATTAAATAAACATTATAAGCATTATGGTATAAATACATTACCTTTAATAGTTTGATTCCTTTATGCCTGTTCTACAAGAGTAAAATCACCTTAGAATCGATTATAAACGTATTAACTAATCGTAATAATTAATAGCAATAGCTAAACTTATAAAAAAGCATAACTCTATTTACAGAATTATGCTTATAAATAATTATCCCGGCTCTTAACTTATATTTTATCCGTTATTCTATTTTAGCTTCATTTTTTAGTACTTCCGCTTTCTTTAACCAATAACGGTCTGCATTTGCTTTAGCTTTATCAGGATTTTTAGCTCTCCAGGATTTCATATATTCGTTTTTAGCTTTTTTTATTTGTTCTTGCTGTTTTTCTTTTTCAGTTTTCCTTATACTCATAATATTTCCCCTTTTGATAGTTGTACTTTTATTTCAGGTGTAGCTTTTTCTTCTTTTTCTTCTATTTTTTCAACCTTATGTATTGTATTGTGTGAAACTCCTGCAACTTTAGCAATTTCTTTATTTGTGTTAATTGATACTAAAGGTTTATCAGATATCTGACTAACCTTTTCAAATTCGTTTCCCCTACCTGTTAATTTGCCTATTGCAATTTTATTTTCTTTTGCTTTTTCTTCAATAATTGGTTCAAGTCTTAAAACTAATTTTGCCCTTTCGTAATTAGGTAGGTTCCTGTCATACTGATTTAGTATTATAAGCTATTTATAGTTCATTAATAATTCTTTATGAATTTACTCTATTTCATAATCTATACCGCTAATATCAATGCCTGACATTCTTTGTAATTCTTTATCTGACAGTTGGTTAATTTGGCTTATATTGATATTAAAATCTGTTACAGTTTCAACTCTATCTTTATACTTCTCACCGTATATATTCTTAAGCGAAAATATCAATGCAGTTGTATCAGGAACATAATGCTTTTCATTAACAACTTCTTTTATGACATTTCCTTCAGCATCACGAACAATCTGTTTTTCTTCTGCTACAAATCCTTCAGCACGCTTAAACAATGCCTTTTCTAATGTATATTTCCGGTCATCAAGTCCTTTTTGGTATGCCTCCCTAAATTGTTGATTTTCTGACAGTAACCTATAAAAAGTTGATTCTCCTATTCCTAACATTTCAGCAATATCTTTATTAGAAATATCTTGAGCAGCATATTCTGTTAAATCATCTAACTTATCAGCAACCTTTTCAAATGCTGGTTTCCTGCCTACGTTACTTCTGTCAACTTCTGTTATATTATCATCATTCATCTAATCACTCCTGCGTTTATATATTTGTATGTTCTTCTTACTTGCTTTACCTTTTCCAATCTTATTAACCTACTCAAACAACCGAAAAATCATTTTTAAAGCTTTTACTACAAAGCCTTTAATAAAAACCACCTTTGTAATACTTAATTAAAACCCTAAGGTATGGCATAATATATAAAGGATATGTATTATTGCAGTATATAGGCACTTATAAATAATTTATAAATATAAAAGCAGTATGTTTTGGTATTTCAACGATTGGCTAATTTTAAATGAGTTTTTGATTACTGTATTATTACTACATTCAAATTTTCTAAAAAACCCGATTTCATTGTTTGAATATAGTACCTTTACAGTAATCAATGTAGTATTCTTACAGCAAGTTTTTAATTTATATTTTTTGTTTTGATAATCTCTTGAACTCTTCTTTTACTTCAAACCCTTTTGTTCCGTATACTTTCCACATATCAGAAAAGCCATATATATTGCATATCTTTGCAGCATATCCATTGCGAATAACTTTAACAAAACCAAGTTCAATTAGCTTGTCTATACTCTTATAAAATGTTCTTTGATTCATGAATTTTTCATATTCGCTTTTTGGCATTGATATATCATCACAATTACTCTTTTCAATATATCCGCTAATCACTTTTCTTTGGTATTTCCGTAACATATTTAGGTATAAATCCCTATCATGAGCATTTAATTCTTTCCATGCTTTACTGTCAAACATATCATAAAATATTTGCATAAAATTTGAATTTCCGTTTGTCTGCCAGCTTTCAAAAACCTTATTTTTCTTTCTTGGTCTGCCCATTTATTACCCCATTTCCTTAAATGCATCAATCATCAGCATTCTTTATTAAGTTATATTAAGTTTACAATATGCTGATTTGGTTTTTTTGTATTGATATTTTATAAATCTTGGGATATAATACATAAAGACAAACCAAATCAACATATAAGTTATTTAGTTGCAGCTTTTTTACCTTGGTCGGGAGGAAGCTGCTTCTTTTCTTTTAGTGGCTAAATAGCTTTTATTAAGTCTCCTTTTCATATTCAATCCTCAAAGTTATCCTTTTTAGAATTTACTCCGAATACGCCAACTTTCAAAAACTTTCCCATTTCTTCAAAGGGCACTTCGTAGCTTCTACTAAAAATTTCTCCATCATATGTAGCTTGTTCGGTATATTCGAACTCCATTCTTGCAAGCCTATTCATAACAGTTGCCTTAGTTGTGTACAGCTTCAACGTTTTGCTGAAATAGTCTAATAATAAATGTGTTTCTTGCTCTTCGGGTATTGCTAATTGTTTAACTGAATTTTCTCTTGTATTCTTTGCTTTCAATTTTGCCTCTTCACTAAAAATATTTTTTGGTATTTTGTTACTCATGTGTATTGTTCTCCTTCAAAATCGATTCTAAGTTAATTTCTGCCTTGAATTTCATGTGTAAAAGTTTTTAAAATATCTTTTAGGCATATTAGGTTATTTAAGATGTTTTTTACTTGAAACTCTTGTTTTTTACTAATAAAATTGTCCTTCCTACAACTCCCTCCCCTCCAATGTTGCTTTGTCTAACCACTGTTCCATTAATGGTACATTAACTTTTGTCGTTGAACCTATTTTTATAATAGGTATATCCGGTTCACTTCTTGACATTGCATATAAAGAATCTCTACCAATCCCAAACATTTTACTTGCTTCAACTATTGATACTAAATACTTACTTTCCATTAGTTCTCTTCACCTTCTTTTTCGTTTTTTAATTCCAGTATTTTGTTAATTATAGCCTCCTTCTCTTTTCTTGGTAGTTCCTTCCTTAACTTACGCGAGAAATTTCCATCAGTTATTCCTAATGCCTCCGCAACTTCCCAGTACTTAACACATGAATGCTCAATCAAATTCCTAATTACAATGTTTTTTTTCATCTGTTTTCTCCCATTTTATATTATTAATTTATCTTGACTGTTGCTGTTGTTTTTGTTATACTTACCTTACCACATAATTCCTAATAGTTCAATACTTAAGAGTATTTAGGAAATTTCGAAGAATTCTATTTGGAAAAGGAGAAAAAATATAAATGCCTATTGTAAAATATTTTAAGAAAAAGGACGGAAACAGGGTAATTGGTATTACAGAACTAAATTTTATCAATGGATATAAAAAAGAATATCTATTAGGAGAAATATTAGTCAATTATATTGAATTTGACTATGAAATTGCACTTGAATCAATAAGAGGTTTAATGGATTTCGTACTAAAAACAATTAAACCAGACTTAACTATTGATAAGCTTAAAGAATTCTTGAAAATTGATATGTTTGACCTTGAACGATTGAATAATTGGGATACTGACTTTGAATTTCTTAAAATTAAAAACGAAAAACATTTTAATGATTCCGTATATGAAATTAAAAAAATTATAAAAGGATTTACTAAAATTAACCCTATATATATGGAGTATTTGGCTGAATTAGAATTTTATCTTAAACAAATAGAAACAATTAATGCTATTAGTTTATTAGATTTCTTATTAAAGGTGGAAGGGGATATAAGCAATGATAAAAAACTTGCACTAAGATATAAAACTGCAATAGACCATTGTTTATATAAAGAAGGTATAAACAATGATTTAACCCCTAAGATTAGATTTCTTATATATATGAATTCTGATTACATAACTGATAGAATTGAATTTAAAAAGCTTTCATACATAGATAACATAAAAAAAGTCAAAAAGAAAAAAACAAAGCTTACAGGAGTTGAATGGAATGATAATGACTATTCTTTCTATCAAGTCTATGTTACTAATCTTGAAGAAACATTATATTTGGAATTTAGGTATCTATTAATTAATGAGGTCACATTAAAGAAATGCCAAAACTGCGAAAAGTATTTTGTTAGTACTGCCAGAAGCAAAAACTTATTATATTGTAATAGAAAGATTTCTGGCTCGAATAAGACTTGTGAAGACGTAGGCAGCATGAATGTATATCAAAAAAAAGCACAAGACGATCCTATTTTAGCTATATGGAGAAAAGCAAAGGACAGAAATAGAAAAAGAGAAGAAAATGAAAAAATAACACCTGATGAATATAAAAATTGGGTTGTTTACGGGGGAGAAATTAAGGATAAAACAGAAAAGGGCGAAATATCGTATTCTGAATTTGAAGAGATTATGAATTATAATATAGAAGATACAAAAAGATGGATTAAAACGATAAAAGAAGGGAAGGAAGGCGAATAAACAATGGCAAACAAACCAAAGAAAAATTTTGAAGTGAACGGATATTCATATTTTAAAACATCTTTAACTATTGGTCATGACGTAAATGGAAAAGCAATTAAGAAATTATTTTATGGCACATCTAAATCAGACGCAGAAAAGAAAAAAAGAGAATATATAAAGAATATGGAATCAGGATTAAAACCTAAACTTGGTTCACAGTCATTAAGTCAAGCTATGAATACATGGTTATGGGATACGGAAAGGAATTCAGGTAGTAAATCTTCAACCTTTGAGCGATATGAAGGTATATTTAGAAATTATATTAAGAACTGTAAGCTTGGATTAATTGCAGTATCTGAAATTGAAAATGCTGCAATACAAAAATATTACAACGAATTAAAATCGGAGGGTAAAAGCTATTCTCAAATATCAAATCTTCATAAGCTGCTTAATAAGTTCTTTGGTTATGCTGAAATGTCAGGATATGTGATTAAGAACCCATGTAAAGGGTTAAAGATTACAAAAGATGATGAGGAAGAATTGATTGATGATGAAGATGAAGTTGTTGAAACATTTACCAAAGAAGAAACTAAAAAAATTACTAATAATCTAAGCAAGGATAGTAAAATAAGATATATTATAATGTTTGCCTTATTTACCGGAATTCGTCAAGGTGAGTTATTAGCTTTAAATAAAACAGATATTCAAAACGATACTGTCCGAATAAATAAAACTGTGAAAACAGTAAAGGTGTTTGATGATAAGGATAATACAAAATCAAATTATGAAATAAAAGTTACTAAACCTAAAACTAAAACATCTAATAGAGAAGTGCCTATACCGGATATACTAAAAGCTGAATTAAAGAGGTTAGAAATATTAGTTGCTAAGGAAAAATTAAAATTAGGCGAAGCATATACAGAAAATGAATTATTGTTTCCTTCCGAAATGGGAACATATATTGACGCTAAAAATTTAAGAAGGTCTTGGGAGCGTTTATTGAATAAAGCAGGAGTACAAAAGAAAAAATTTCATGCTCTAAGACACACTTACGCTACAAGGCTATTTGAAAACAATACTTCAATTTTAACAGTATCAAGGCTGCTTGGTCATAGCTCTATAAAAACAACTGAAATATATACTCATGTTCTTGAAGATGTCAAAAAAGAAGAAGTTCAATGTTTGAATGATATGCTTAAATAATTCAATGTTTTTCAAAGGAGATAAAAAAGAGATAAATTGAAAAATTCATCTCTTTTTATTTTGTGTAACTATTGCAATTAGTGAGCCATGAGGGATTCGAACCCCCGACGAACAGATTCGAAGTTTGAGAAATTATACAACTCACTAATATTACCTAGTGTTATTGAATATTATTATATGCTGAAACCAAGCCATTTGTAAGTATTTGTTCATATTGTGTTTCTTGTTTAGTGTTAATAAATATTGTATAATGTTTTTTATATTGCAGATTCGTTGCAGATTTTTGATGTTTTTTCGGCTATTAAAAAATACACAGATACTTGGCATATGATTGAAATAATAAATTTTTCATAATGTATTGAATTTTTTACAGTTCTGTAGTAAACTTTAAAAGCAAATTAAATATTGGGCCATTAGCTCAGAGGATAGAGTGCTTGACTTCGAATCAAGGCGTCGGGGGTTCGATTCCCTCATGGCTCACCAATTAGTCATGCAATTAATAGTTGCATGGCTTTTTATTTATCCATTATATTTTAGTTATCAGTTTATTAATAATTTTGACATAGTTAACAAAGTATTATATAATTATTTAACAGATTTTTACTATTTTATTATAAGGGGATAATTCTATGGCTAAATATAATGAAAAAGAAGGCATAGATGAGAAAGATAAAGAATTTATTGATAAACTAGATGGACTAATTGAATTGTTTAATAGCTTTTTTATGGATTATATAAAATTAAAAGATTATAAAAATATAGAAAAAATGATAAAAGATGGATATAAAGTTGATTTTGAAATTGATTCAATGTCTCCGTTAATATTAGCATCATTTATGAATGATAATTATATTATTGAGTTGTTGTTAGATGCTGGAGCAGATATAAATAAAGGCTATAAGAGAGATGACAACAAATACAACTCTCCATTAAAAGCTGCAATCGTTTCTTATTTTTCTAATAATAATAAGTTGATGAAATCTAAGAGTGCTTATACTATAGAATTGTTACTAAAAAATGGAGCTAAATATGATCAGGAAGACTTAGTAACTATTTCATTAAGTTATGAATTAACTGATTTATTTCTTAAATACAAAAGTAATAAGGAAAATTCACGACAGGGTAAGGCACAAAATAAAGATTCACAATTTAATCTTTATTATAAAGAATGTTATAAAAATTATCACCCTGAAGGAAATTATATAAAAAGAAGATATGGTGATTTTGATAATATAAATATAGAACTAATAAATAACCATTTTGTAGACGCTATTAATGCCCAAACAATGAAGTGGTTTTTGGCGGATATAAAAAATTATTTATGTGTAGCTCAAGAAGGCCATTATCATGAATTATGGTTGTATTACTCAGAAGCACTTATATATAATTTTTTACAAATATATGAAATAACGAACTTAAAATGGGATGAGGATCTATCAAAAGAATTACTAAAAAGTATGGTAGGGTATTCTAAATGTATTGATTTACATAGTGACAGTATAATTGCATATACAAATAATATCAGTAGTTTAGTTATCCATATACTTGAATTAATCACTAAAATGCTACATACTTTGAAAAAATTTAATATTAATTGTAATTCTTATTATGAAATATTGCTCGAAATTTTTATATTCTCAATAAATTTACACTATCTATTTCCAATAGATGAAATATTCAGTTTTATTGTCAATGATATAATATCAGAGTTACATACAAGAGATGGCATTGATAGTCTTTCAGATAATAATAAAGCAGTGTTCAGTGATACAATGAATCATTTTGAAAAGTTACGCGAACAAGGTCGTTTAGATGAGAATATTACCATTAAACTTTCTTATGAAACACCAAGCGTTTCATCGATAGAAAAAATGTATGTTCACCAACAAGTAAAAAATCCACCCTATACAACTATTCATATTGGATTATTGTTAGCAAAGCCTGGTCCAGTTCAAATAGAACTTTCATTTTATGATAAAAATAATAAAGAGATTGTTTTGGGAAAAAATCCGTCAGATAAGTTTACAATTATGCTTGGTGAAGATGCTCATATTGGTGAGTATTCTGGTTATGATATAACTATTCTTAAATGTACAGATATTTATGGATTTAAAGCTAAACTGTTGAATATTTCAAACAATACAGTATACAGTAGTATTGAATTAGAAAAAGTTAATAGTAATGACGAAAATGAAAGTAATAATGACAATGATGAAAATGAAAGTGCTAATGATGGTGAAACCCTTAATAATATAGCAATAAGTGCAACTTCTAACAATTCTGTAAACATGGACAGTTCAAATATTAAGAATAAGTCTGAACCTGGTGTTTGGATTGCCTTATTAATTCTTTTTATTGGTTTATTTTTAATATATCGTTTTGCTATTCTAAACACAAAAGCAATTAATGAACCTATAAACGACCCTACTCCCATAGAACAGACAACCGCAGTCGAAAATGTACAATTTGAATTTATGAACAGATTAGCTGAAAGAAAAAAACATGGTGAGCTTGAATATATTTCATTTATTGAAGATGGATACACAGACTTATTTAAAGATTTAAATAATGATGAAATATTAATAGGCATAGTATCAACAGCTGGGCTTAATTTCAGAGATAATAACACTATGGATTCAAATGTTAAGTTAGTTCTCAACGAAAATGAAAAAATTTTTATATTTGGTGAATGTGACGGCTGGTACTTTGGAATAAATGATGTTGCGGATGCGAATGAAACTGAATACGGTTGGTGCTCGAAGTATTATATTGAAGCTTATGTTTATAATTTTAATAATAAAGAAGTTGTACCTTTTGAAGAGTATAATAATCAATAGCTAAATGAAAAACATTTACAAACCCTTTTTAGGGTTTATTTTTTTGTGCAAAATTCATTATGAAAACATATATGAAATTGAAATTTAATTATTTTTCGTAGGTCACTATGACAAATTAAATAATAAACCAATAAAAGATCGGTGCTCACCCACTTCCTTTACATAATTTAGGAAGCAAGGTAGATGCATCGATTTTTTATGCAATAAATGGAGGTGATTCCGTTGCATACTTAATGCTTTACAAGAACAATCAATCAAACAATAAATCCACACAGGGGCTTAAAATGCGAAATAACAAACAATATGCATGGGACATATATAAAGTTGCTGAAGATTCCAACGAATGGTTAAGCAGACACTTTGATAAAACCTATGATGAAATGATGTTGATTTTAACAGAAGGAAAATCAAGAGAAGATTTTGACGTTCAAATTTGCCAATACCTTTATAAATCCTTTATGGTAATCAATGAAACAAATGATGAAGTATATTTGCTTCAAGTATTTCAATAGATTTAGAATAGGAGGAACCAAAATGATTGATGTAATGGTCAGCACCAAAAACATGACAAGAAATGAATGGCTTGATTTTAGAAAATGCGGAATAGGCGGCTCAGATGTAGCCATAATTTGCGGTTTAAACAAGTACAAATCCCCATTGCAGTTATGGATGGAAAAGACAGGACAGTTAGAACCTGAAGAAGCTGGCGAACCAGCGTACTGGGGGAATGTAATGGAACCTATCATAAGAAATGAATTTGCAAATAAGACAGGCTTTAAGGTAGATATCATCAATTCAATACTGAGACATCCAGTGCACACATTTATGCTAGCAAATGTTGACGGTATTGTATTAGGTGAAAACGGTAAGAAAAGTATTTTTGAGGCAAAGACTGCATCAGCTTACAAGGTTGAGCAATGGGTAGATAACAAAATACCAGAAGAGTACATGCTTCAAATTCAACATTATATGGCTGTAACTGGATTTAGCAGTACATATATTGCGGCTTTAATTGGAGGGAATAAATTCATCTACAAACTTATTGAAAGAGACGATGAATTGATTGACATGATTATTCAGCTTGAATATAACTTCTGGAATAGTGTTGAGAGCAATGTGCCGCCTGATGTTGACGGTAGTGAATCCTGCAGCAATTTGATGAACAAGCTTTATCCTTCAGCAGAAAACAAAAGTAAGATTATATTACCTTCTGAAGCACTGCCTTTAATTGAACAATATAATTCAGCAAAAGAGCAGGAAAAGCTCTTTTCTGAAATGAAGGATGAGGCATCAAACAAACTTAAAGTTATGCTTGGCGAAAATGAGACAGGCATAATAAATGATATTACTGTTTCATGGAAGAATGTTATATCAGAAAGAATTGATACAAAAAGATTTAAAACAGAGGTTCCAGAAATCTATGATTATTATGTTTCAAAGACATCTTCAAGAAGATTTACAATTAAATAATAACTTTAATAATGAGCTTTAATGCGGGATTGTCAATATTTCAGGCAATCCCGCTATTTTTATTTATAGGAGGAAAAAAATATGTCAGATTTAAAAGGAAAATTAGCACAAAAGATTGAAAAGTCAAAAGAAGAATTGATGACCGACGGAATCATCGATGCAATGGAAACGGTAACTGATGAAAGTGGAAAAATAACTAAATTAGTTCCTGTTGAAGCAAATTCTGTTGAAAGATTTGTGCCTGAATTTGCATTAACTTTAATGGAAGCAAAAGAAAGAACATTAGTGCTTCAGAGTTTTGTTAAGGACATGATGATTCCTAATGTTGATTATGGTATCATCAAAGGTTGCAGCAAGCCGTCTCTTTTAAAGCCTGGTGCAGAGAAGCTATGTGAAATCTTTGGTTTTTCTAAACAAATTGAGGTGCTTAACAGAATTGAGGATTGGGATAAGGGGCTTTTCCATTATGAGATTAAAGTCACATTGGTTAGCAAAAGAACAGGATTGATTGAAGCTGAAGGTATAGGCTGCTGCAACACAATGGAAAGAAAGTTCAATTCACAGGACAGCTACTCAATTGTTAATACAATCATTAAGATGGCTAAGAAGCGTGCTCTGGTTGATGCAGTATTATCTGCTACTAGATCATCAGGTGTTTTTACTCAGGACGTTGAAGAAATGGATTTTGAAACACTGCCGTCTTCTCCGACTTTTGGAAATAGGAATACAAAGAATAGCGTTCAAAATTCAGTTGATTCTCATAAGCTTATAAGTAAGGAGCAGCAGACGGAAATATTCTCAGTTATTAGGCAAAGCAAAATACCTATGAGCTATGCTAAGGGAATAATGGTTGAGAAGTATAACATTCAGGAAAGTTCCAAACTTACAACTGAGCAGGCAGAAGAGTTTCTCGATATTCTAAAATGCTGTCAGGCAGTATAACCATAAGATAAATTAGCAGGAGGACAACAAATGAAGGAAATAGATGTTTTAATCTCAAATATTATATCTGAATTTGAGGAATTCAGAACTAACGAAATAAGCAAACCAGCTGCTCAGATATTTGAAGATGCAGGAAAAATATACTTCTATGAAAACATCTGCGATTACTTCAAGTTTTTTGAATTTGATGAGTACAGCCATATCTCGAAAGTAATTGCAGAACTGTTTTTAGGAAAAGAAATACTTGAGTTAAAGTCAAATATTATAGAGTTTCTTTGGGACTGCTATTTATCAAATGATTTTTTTTCAGTTTCTACATTTGCAGATATTGAAGAAATTCTGGAATATGCAGCTTGTTATTAATATAAGTTAAAAGTTAAGAGCCAAACAGGATCATTATATTTCCTGTATGGCTCTTTTTATATTAAAAAAATTATTATCTTAGGAGGATGTTATGAAATTAGGAAATTTATTTGCAACAAGAAGGGTTGAAGATTTAATGTTTGAAAATTCAAGGTTTAGAGAAGATGTTAATACTGCAATCAATATGTACATGTATGAAGACTGGGGTGTTACACGTTCAGAGGATGCAGAGGTAAATGATGAAGCTTTAGCTATGGGAGAAAGAATACTAGCTGCATATGAAACCTGTAAAGGCAGGATATGGCTAATTACTGATGCATACAGAAGCTCAACAACGATTCTGTTTCCATCAGAATATTAATGATATTTAACATTTACAGTGTTTAAGGGCTGACAAGAACAATACATTTTTTGTCAGTTCTTTAATTTAAAAATTTAACATATAGGAGGATATTATGATAACAACTTATAAAAATAAATTTAATTTAAAGACAAAAGAAGAAAAGCAGGAAGAAATAAATTCTATATTTAAATCGCTTGAAGATGGAGTGAGAGATGTTTTTGATTCTGAGAAATATAAGAGATATCTTGAATTCTGTGGAAAATTTCATCATTATTCATTCAATAATGTTATCTTGATACTTATGCAGTGCCCTCACGCTCATAGATGCGCCAGTTATACAACATGGAAATCGCTTAATATGCATGTCCGAAAGGGTGAAAAAGGAATTAAGATTCTATGTCCAGTTCCTTACTCATATATAAAAAAAGATAGTTCTGATGAAGAAGACGAAAATGGAAGCACTTATTTATTGGTAAGTGGTATTCGATTCAAAATAGGTCATGTCTTTGACATTAGCCAGGTTGACGGTGAAATGCCAACTTTTGCTAATGAACTCATGGATAATTCTGAACATATTCATCATTTAATAGAAAAGCTTATAGATTCAAGTCCTATTTCAATTATTTACGATTACAGCTTAACTAAAGAACAGGGTAATGGTTATTATGATCTGGATACAAATACAATAGCACTTCGTGCAGGAATGGGCAGCCATCAGACATTCAAGACACTTATTCATGAAATTGCCCACAGCATATTACACAATGATAATAAATGTTCAAACAGAGAAGCAGAGGTTCAGGCTGAAAGTACAGCTTATGTAGTATTTTTTGATAAAGATAATAATCTGTATGTCAAGGAAAGCGGAAAAGAAAAAGAATTTGTTGCTTCAGGAATTGAAGCACGATATGTTCTCTTAAAAGGTGATTCCGGCATTATTTTCCAGAATTCCGATTATGATTTATATCAAAAAGTTTGGGGACAGGAAAAAGAAAAAATTTCATCTAATGTAGATATATA
>Ga0255344_1002882_pt1 | contig 19820 bp, 21 predicted proteins | sample wastewater_treat_5_FD_192414 | JGI IMG/M metagenome (GOLD analysis project Ga0255344, IMG submission 192414) | Wastewater microbial communities from Lulu Island WWTP, Vancouver, Canada - plant18 | ecosystem: Engineered > WWTP > Wastewater > Unclassified | place: Canada: Vancouver, British... | reverse complement strand
CTTTACTGGTCATCGTTTGCTCTCCTTTTGGTTAGGCTCATAGGCCGTTTTTTTGTGTTCACCAAGAGTGAACCAAACGATGACCCCGTTTGTCCAAATAATTTACAGAAACTATGGTACGTTATCTTGTCAACTTTTTAAATCGTCCCTAATAGCCGGATAAGGAGGCTGTAGATCGTTTGGGCGGGAGGCTTGGGTACGTTTTTGAATTATCTCAGTCCGCATCAGGAAGATTGTCCTTTGCAGGTAAGAGAGCATCGTTTTGAGTGCGTGCCCGCCCCAGAAATCAGGGAGAACAGTCCTCTTCACCGAAACAACGATATTGAAAGCGCGTGTCACAACGCACAAGTAAATGGCATTGAGAAAGAAACTAGCCGACCGATGCATGGTTCGCCCAAGGCGCTGAGAAAAGCAGGCCCTTCAACGAGGCGCATCTGGAAAGAGTGTCCCGCATAAACCCCGCCACTGGAGCCCCATCCTTCGCCGATTTCACACGAATTGATTTTTGTCATATCATCTCTTCACATTGTTGACATTTTAGGATTTTCTTTGTGCATACCATTTAGGCCCACACCTTATCGATAAGGCTTACTGACGAGGTGTTTCTTTTGTTCGCCTTCGTTCGCCTTCGCCCGTGATGCTTATTTTTGGGGATACTGCTGTTCTTTGATTATTCCGGATTTTTAAAGATACAATAGCTTTATGAAATGTCCAGCCTGTTTCGAAATATTGCTGACCCTCGAATATCAGGATGTCGAGGTGGATTATTGCGCCGCCTGTCAGGGTGTCTGGCTCGATGCGGGGGAACTTGAGCTGCTTCTCGGCGAGGCACGGCTGTCGGAAGCGTTTCTGACAGCAGGCAGCAAAGCAGTGGCAGCCGGTGAAAAGAAACGGCTGTGCCCTCTGTGCGATCATGCCATGGACAAAGAAGTGACGGGAGGCGCGAAACCGGTTGTTTATGACCGCTGTCCAAAAGGGCATGGGCTTTGGTTTGATCACGGAGAATTGCTTGCTGTTATTCAGTCGGACTGCACAGAAGGGGACGTGCGCACTGTTTCTCTGTGGCTGCAGGAGATGTTTCCGCCTTCCACGGAGCAGTATGGCGTTGAAAATCAACCGGATAAAGGAGTTTCATCATGACAGGTACGATTATCCTGATTGCCGCAGGGGCAGTGCTGCTTATTTTTGTATGGTGGATGATCGCCATTTTTAACGGACTTGTGCGACTTCGCAATGCTGTTAAAAATGCCTGGGCGCAGATAGATGTACAGCTGAAGCGGCGGCACGACCTGATTCCCAATCTGGTTGAAACGGCGAAGGGGTATATGAAGCATGAACGGGAAACGCTGGAAAGCGTAATAAAAGCACGGAACCAGGCGGCGGAAGCATCGAAAAATTCGGCGGGTGCATCGGCTCAAGGCGCCCTTGAAAGCGGATTGAGCGGCGCCCTTCGCAATTTTATGGTGGTGGTCGAGCGCTATCCGGATCTGAAAGCGGACACCTTGTTCAGCAATCTGCAGGAAGAGCTCGCCTCCACAGAAAACCGCATCAGTTTTGCCCGCCAGGCGTACAACGATGCCGTCATGATGATGAACAATAAAGTGGAAATGTTTCCGGGCAATATTGTGGCAGGCATGTTCAATTTCAGCAAGGAGAGTTTCTTCGAAATTGAGGTTGAAGCCGAACGTGCTGTTCCTGAAGTATCGTTTTCCTGAGCGTAGTTTCTTTGTCCCCGGCGTAACGGGCGACAATCGGCAAAGGGGCGGTTCATGTTTGAATTGATTCAGGCGAATCAGCGCCGTTCCAGATGGCTCCTCGCAGGCATGTTTCTTGTGCTGCTGGGCGTGGGGTTTACCATCGGCGCGCTTATGCTGCCCACTCCCGAACAGGCGCTTGCCGGTGGTATCATCGGCATGGGCGTTGCCTTTATGATTTGGGCACTGCAGGCACTGATCGCCTGGTCTTCAGGCGACCGGCTCCTCATGGCAGTCGCAGGTGCCCGACAGATTCAAAAGGCAGATCACCCGCAGCTTTTTAATGTAGTAGAAGAGATGACTCTTGCCGCCCGGCTTCCTGCTGTACCGCAGGTCTATATTATCGAAGACATGTCGCTGAATGCCTTTGCAACAGGCAGAAAACCGGAGAAGGCAGCTGTTGCTGTGACGGCGGGGCTGCTGTCCAAACTGAATCGGGATCAGCTGCAGGGTGTGATTGCCCATGAGATAGCCCATATCGCCAATCGGGACACCGAGTTCATGACCTTTGCAGGCATTATGCTGGGCTCCATTATTCTGATCACAGAACTGTTTCATCGTTCCATCTGGTATGCGACCCGGACCACGGGAAGCATGCGCCGCTACAGTTCCAACCGTTCAGGAAAAGACGGAAATGCAGCCCTTCTTGTCCTGCTGGTTATTTCGATGGTGCTCGCCGTTCTGGCTCCCCTGCTCGCACAGATTCTGTATTTCGCCTGCTCCCGGCGCCGTGAATATCTGGCAGATGCGGGCGGCGCCGTATTCACACGCTATCCGGAAGGGCTGGCAAGCGCACTGGAAGTGATCGCCGGAAATCCCGGTGACAAAGAGACAACGAGCCGTGCCATGGCGCCTATGTATATCATCAATCCGCTGCAGAGCGCCCGTTCTTTTAACAGCCTCTTCAGCACGCACCCGCCGGTGGATGAGCGTATCCGCATCTTGCGGAACATGAGCGGCGGAACAGCATACAGGGATTATGCGGCTGCCTGGGAAAAAGTCAGCGGAAGCAAAGCCGTTGATATGCCCGCTTCCGCCATGGCCTTTACGGCAGCACAATCTGCCGTTCCGGCAGCTCAGGACAGTGCGGCAGCTGCGGCTTCTTCCGTTCCGGCGGATCAGGATGCCCGGCAGCGCCATCGGGAAACGGCTGAAATGCTTCGCCGCATGCATCATTACCGCCTGATCACCTGCTCCTGCGGTCTGAAAGCCAAAATTCCGCCCCAGTATCCTCATGCCGCAGTGAAATGTCCCCGCTGCGGAAAAATGCACAGAATTGCGTGATCGGTTTCTTATTAAAAAAAAGTACAGGTGTGACCCATGCCCGGATTAACTCATCGTGTATTGGTGGATTCCGTCCTTATCGGAGGCGGTGCGCCGGTTGTCGTGCAGGCAATGACCAATACAAACACGGAAGATGCGCTTTCCACTGCTGAGCAGTGTGCGGCTCTGGCTGCGGCCGGTGCGGAATTGGTGCGTATTACAGTGAACACGCCCCGAGCCGCCGGGGCAGTTCCGGAAATAGTGCTGCGCCTGAGAGATGCGGGATATCCCGTGCCCCTGATCGGCGATTTCCATTACAACGGGCACAAACTGCTGCAGAAGCATCCGCAGTGTGCCGAGGCACTGGCAAAATACCGGATCAACCCGGGTAATGTCGGTCAGGGTGATGCCCGGGCGATCCATTTTTCTGAAATTTGCGCCATTGCCCGGGATCTGAAAAAGCCGGTTCGTATAGGCGTAAATGCCGGATCGCTGGATCAGGCATTGCTGGAAAAACTGCAGCGGGAAAACCTGAAACAGCCGCACCCCGACGCTGCGCAGGAAGTATTTAACCGGTGCATGGTGCTGTCAACACTGCAGTCCGCCGAGCAGGCACTTGAAGCGGGGCTTTCGGAAAACCAGATTATTCTTTCCTGTAAAAGCAGCCAGCCCGTCGATCTTATCACGGTCTACCGGAGTCTTGCAGAAAAAACACGACAGCCTCTGCATCTCGGATTGACCGAAGCCGGGCTGGGCGCAAAGGGGCTGATCTGGAGTGCCGCCGCCATGGGGATTCTCCTGGAAGCCGGTATAGGCGATACCATCCGTGTTTCTCTTACGCCTGAGCCGGGAGGCGACCGATGCGGCGAAGTCTATGCTGCCCAGGAACTGCTGCAGGCACTTGGCCTGCGCCAGTTTTCGCCTTCCGTCACTGCCTGCCCCGGATGCGGGCGCACCTCGGGCGATGCTTTTCAGCGTCTGGCGGCGGACACACAGGCATATATCCGGATGCGCCTGCCCCTGTGGCGGGAACAGTATCCGGGCGTGGAAACACTGAAGGTGGCGGTCATGGGGTGTGTCGTCAACGGCCCGGGAGAAAGCCGTGCCGCCCACATCGGGATTTCCCTTCCTGGCAGCAACGAAGCGCCTTTATGCCCCGTCTATATGGACGGTGAAAAGCAGTGCAGTCTTCAGGGAAGCATGGAGGAAATTACCCGGTCGTTTCTCGGTCTGCTGGAAGACTATGTGATACGGCGTTTCGGCACGCCGGAAAGCGCTGACTGAACGTCGCATCTGTCCGGCTTATGCCTTATGCCTCCTCAGGAGGAACAGAGGCCCCGCTTTCATCAGCCTTTTCATGCGCTTCCTCTTTGTGCCTCTCACCTAAAAAAGTCTGCCTGAAAAGAGCACGTTCCTGTTTTTTGTAGACAAGCCGTGTAAAATGAATATCCAGAAAAGCGATATAGACCACTGCCCCCAGCAGGCAGAGCAGGCTGCCCCAGAAAATCATGATGAACCGATAATCGGCGTCTCCCCGGAGCAGGGGATCACTGAAGAGTACGAGGACAAAGGCGCCTGCCAGACAAAGGAGGCCTGTCAGACGCCATAATGTTCTTGCCTTCATGCTGTACCTTTCTGCAGACTCAGGGAAGGGCTACACGCTCTTCATAACGTTCTCCCGATGGCGTAGTTACGGTGCGCACTGTAAAACGCTGTGCTGTGCCGGGAGCCGGAGCAGTTGATCGCACTGCCGGAGCTGCTGCCGCACCTGGTGCGGGAAGGGTCGCGATGGGGTGGGTGTCAACCAGCGGCACGGCACGGGGAATCGGCGCCTGTACTGCCGGTACGGCGACGCGCCTCACAGGCACTGCCACTGCAGTACGGACGGGGACTCCGGCGGGACGATACCAGGTCACCGGTCGGGCGCTATGGTATACGACCGGGCGCAGAGGCGGTCTTATGTGATAGTACGGGCGGGGTGCATAGTAGGCATGATGCCGCACGGGCATAATATACGGGTATGGCGCTGTGCTTCTGTAGTAGTGGGGGCGGCTGGCACTGCCAATGGCGGCACCCGCCAACGCGCCGATGCCCGCTCCGATAAGCGCACCTTCACCTGTCCGGCCCGAGTAGCTTCCGATAAGAGCACCGGTTCCTGTTCCGAAAGCGCCGCCGATGAGCGCACCTTCCGCCACATACTGTGCAAAGCCTGCAGGCACAGGAACCAGAAGGATGAGGAGAAGACAGAAGATTGTTTTTTTGAGTTTCATGGCAGATCTCCTTTCTACGCACGTCAGGCATCGTTTGTTCTGATAAAATAGACGCTTTCAGGAGAAAAAATATTCATTCGTCATGATGCCTCTTTCGCTTCCGTCCTTTTTTGCAGGCTTTTCGCCTGAACCTGTGTCACTTCAGTACAATACCAGTCTATGGATACAACATGTCTAAAAGCTACGGTCCGCTATCAGGGCACCCGCTTTTGCGGATGGCAGCGTCAGGATAACGGCAGGACGGTACAGGGCGAAATTGAAACGGCACTGTCCCGGATCGCCGACCGACCGATTGCAGTGCAGGGCGCCGGCAGAACAGATGCAGGCGTTCATGCGCTGGGGCAGGTTTTTTCATGCCTGTGGCAGGGCAGCCCTCCGCAGCGGCTGGCACACGGGTTGTGCAAAATGCTTGCCCCGGAAATCCGCATCGAATCGCTTGAGCCGGTGCGGGATGATTTCAATGCGCGTTTTGATGCGAAAGGGAAACGCTACGTCTATTCCTTCTCATTAAACCGCCATGCCGATCCGCTGCAGTCGCTTTTTGTCTGGCACGTTCCCTACCCGGTCGATCTGGACCTTGTCCGGCAGGGTCTGTCAATCATTACAGGCCGCCACGATTTCGCCGGATTTCAGAGTCAGGGTTCGCAAAGCAGAACCACCGTGCGAACCCTCGTCTCGGCGCGTCTGTATCCTGGCGCCTGGTGCGGCCCTGCAGATGCGAAAAACACCTGGACGCTGGAGTTTATTGGCGACGGATTCCTGTACAAGATGGTCAGAAATCTGTGCGGCACGCTGATCGGAGTGGGGCGAGGCAGGTTTCCTCTGTCTTTCATTGAAGACAGCCTTTCCCGGGGTGCGCCTTTTCTCGGACACTGTGCGCCTCCCCATGGGCTGGCGCTGGCAGAGGTGTATTACGAGGATCTCCCGGGAAATACTCACTGATCAGGGCTTGTTTTTTAAACAATACATTCATCATAATTCCGGGGGCGGCAATCTTCACCGACCGGTGCACATTAAGGAGCTTCCATGGCAGATACAGCCAGACAGCAGATGATGGCATGGGCATACGACCTTTTCCAGCGTATGTACAGCGAGGCACCGTACCGCCTGTCTCCGTCCGGGAAAGCGCTTCCCGCCTGGCATTATTTTATTGAAGTGACCCGGCGCTGCAACCTGCGCTGCAGGATGTGCCAATATCTGTCCTATCTGGAAAATGTGCCCGTTGCCGAACAGAAAAAAGGCGAATTGTCTCTGGACGAGTGGAAAAATGTAGTCGACCAGACCAACCGGCTGGGGCTCATCACCTTCACCGGAGGGGAACCTCTGGTGCGTTCGGATTTTTTTGATCTGCTCGCCTATGCATCAGTCAGAAGGCGGACGCATTTTATCAGCAATGCCACCATGCTGAAAGAGGCAGCGGTTCACTCCTGTGTGGAACTTGCGCCTGCCCGGCTCGGCGGAAAAGGATTGAATGCCCTCGGCGTGTCTCTGGAGGCGCCGGACGAATTGCATGATGAAATCCGGCATCAGAAAGGCGCCTTCGAAAAATCCACCGATGGCGTAAGGCTGCTGACTGAAGCGCGGAAAAAAGCGGGCAAGACCTGCCCGCTGATCCATATTACAACGGTGATTCAGCAGGCAAATGTACATGTGCTGGCGGAGATGCCCGCACTGGCGGCGTCGCTCGGAGCCGATTCACTCAATCTGGTAACCGAAACACGGCTCCACGATCTCCCCGGTCTCGGGGAGGAACCGCCCGGAAAGTGGCGCGCATCCGATTTGGAATGGCCCCGTGTTGACCGGACCGCTCTGGAAAAAGCCCTGGCGGAAACGGGTGAAGCGGCGCGGCGTCACAACATTGAATTGCGTCTGCCCCGCATGCCCCGGGAGGAACTGCTGAAGTATTATGACGGCGGAATCGATGCGCGGCAGTATACCTGCCGCAGCCCCTGGAACACACTCATTATCGGGCGGACAGGAGATGTCTTCCCCTGCTGGCTTCAGAAAATCGGCAATGTGCGGGAAGAAAAACTGGCGACTATGTGGAATTCCGCACAGACCCGGGCTTTCCGGCGCGCATGCAGAAACTGTTTGTTTCCGGTGTGCCCGGGCTGTTGTTTTATAGAATACAAAAAATGATACAGTTTGCTGTTCCGGGTCAATGCGCACCCTCAGGCGCCGTATCATCTAAAACCGGAGGGGTTTGTCTGTATGGCTAATGCAGTTCAGATACTGCTCATCTTTCTTGCCTCGGTTCTTGTGGGACTCTGGGGCTGCGGCATGCTCATGGACACCGGACTTCTGCACGGGTTTGAAGCGGAAGTCGCTGTCGCCCTTTGTATTGCAGCCGCCTATGCGCTTGTGCAATGCCTGTTTCATGGAGGCACGCTCCTTTTGAAGCCAGCCCGGGGCGCGGGGGTACTTATTGCGGAATCTCTGTCGCAATTATCGGCGCTGATCCTGCTTCTCTCTCTGGCACATGTCCGGCTGCCTCTTCCTTCCGCAGTGTCTTCTCTGCCCGCACTGGTTACGCCGCTCCTCTACTTTGCACTTTTTGCGGGCTTGCATCTTTTCTTCAAGCTGATGTTTTTTTTCGCAGCCGTACAGGGAACACCGGTATCCCGTGCTGCATCGCTGTTCTGGTTTTTGCCTGCAGGGCTGTCTGTTGTGGTAATGGCAGGGGCAGCGGGCAGTTATCTGCTGTCGCTGGAGAACGTAAGTCTGTTAAAACAGGTAACACCTGAACAGATCATGATAGGCGACGTTACTATGACCGCGCGCCTGCTTCCGGAGAAAAAAGCACTGCTTTTCCCCATGAAAAAGCAGCCGGGCAGAACAATCAGCCTCTTTTTTGCGCTGCCGCCCGAATTAAAAAGGGAAGTGCCGCCGCTCTTTGTCCGTATCAGAAGCACTTCGGAATCTGCAGATACGGGAAAAGCGCTGTTCCGGGCAGCACCGTCCCGCACCACACGCTACCGGCTTGCACCGGTGGACGGCGCATGGAATGCCATCAGTTTCGACAGTGCACTGCTGGCGCCTGATACAGCATCCATTCTTGTTGACTGGACAGAGAAGGATCCCGCCGACTGGCGTGCGCGGCTGGGTCTGAAAAAAGCACCGGTCTCTTCATACCGTCTGTGGGTGGCAGATCCTGTGATTCAATAAGGCTCAGATGAAATAATGCGGCGCTTCGGGTTCTGCCTCCTGAAAAGTCCCGGACTCATTCATGACATCCACCATATGGCGAAGCGTCTGGCTCAGTTCCTGAAGAAAAGACGATGCCGGATTGAAGCGCAGTCCTTCATTCACATGAAAGAGAGCTGTTTTCATGACACCGACAGCGGTACGGGGCGGCATGCCCGCCTTTTCCGCTTCCACAACCGTCTGCAGCAGTGCTAAAGCGGTGTCACAATGAAGGGTCGCCCTGAATTCCTCTTCACTCATTTTTCCGGCAAGGACACTTAAATCGCCGTTTTTGTCAAGCAGCTGAAGTGCCAGATCGTATTCGCCTTTGGCACGGGTAAGCTGCGGGGGAGACTGGGTGAAAAAGCAGCGCCCCAGCAGATAGTGCGCCACGGCATTGCCCGGCGCTGCCTGAAGGCTTTCCAGTACCAGCGGGTAGGCTTCTGTATAGGAAAGCTTTTCGCAAAGGCGCCACGCATTCAGCAGGACTGTATCCGGATCCGGGTTGTGATGGCATGCCGCCAGCATACAAGAAAAGAGCGTCAGCATCGCCGCAAAAACCCGTACGCTTCCGGTCATGGCAGGCATGCCTCTTTTACCAGCGCGGGCGCAGCCGGAGAAAACCCGTCTGTGCTCCGGCGCGGACAAATAGTGTGATTTCATCAGGCTTGTCCTGTTTAAAAAATTGTGCGGCTTCTTTATAGTCATCAAGATCGCGAATTGTCGCACTGTTCATGGACATGATGATCAGCCCCGGCTGGATACGTGCCGCCTGTGCGGCACTGCCCGACACAACCCGGCGGACAATCACGCCCTGCACCTCTTCACCCAGATTCAGGAGAATGCGAAGGTCGCGGGTAATCTCCCGGACAACCATGCCCAGATGCTCATCCTCGTATTCATCGGCATCCTGTGCGGCACGGGGCCGATGCCCCAGCGTGGCAGTCAGAGCAAGATCTTCGCCATTGCGCAGCAGGGTGATTTCCACTTCCGATCCCGGCGCTTTCTCTTTGACCATCTGAGTAAAAGCCAGAACATCCCGGTCATGGATAGCCCGGATGGGATGCCCGTCAAAGGCACGGATAATGTCGCCGGGTACGATGCCGACGGCAGCTGCCGGAGAATCAGGTATCACGGTACTCACGATCAAACCGCCCGCTTCCGGAATATTCCAGTATCGTGCAAATTCTTCTTTCAGAGGCTGTGTAAAAACGCCCAGCCAGGCTTCTTCCGCTTCGACGGATTCCTGTGTCTGATCGGGAGGAGATGCGATGTGTTTTTCAAAAAGAGAAGCCTGATATACCAGCGGTACACCGCTTCGCGAAAAAAACTCACCGCCCTCCGCTACGGCAAGATCAAATCCGGTGACACCGACAACCTGTCCCCGACGGTTGATGACCGGACCGGTAACAAAGCCCATTTTCAGCTGACCGCCCAGACAATAGGTGGATCGGGGTGCGTCCAGAACGGAGATGATGCGGTCTTCCTGAATGGCGCGGTTGAAATCCAGCGTTTCCCCCATGATGCCGAGAATCGCCACGGGCTCGCCCAGCGAAAGCCCGGCGTCCGTGCTGAAGCGCACATAAGGCAGTGTAAGCGGTGTTTCGGACTGCAGGCGCAGAAGGGATACATTCAGATCATCCGGCTTCTTAAGCAGCACAGCCGGATAACTCTGTTCTTTTCCGTCAATGCGGAAAGTGACCCGGAAATTAAAACTCTGCACATTGTCCCGCTGCAGATGCCCGTTGGTTAAAAGCAGCCCTTCCGCCGAGACATTGAGCGCCACGGCAAAACCGTTCTGCCTGATCTGCTCGCCGCTTCGCGGGTCTGTGGTTTCCTGCGTGAAGGTGAGCACGCAGAGCGCAGGAGAGATGGTGTCATAAGCGCGCTGCAGCATCTCCTGTTCAAAGGAAAAGCCCGAACCGGAAAAAAGCAGCACGCTCAGGCAGAGGGCAAAGGGTAAGAAGGATTTAATCGACATGATCAAGTACTTCCCTGTCCAGAATGGAGGACTTGCTGTTTGTCTGATCAATCAGCACAAAACGGGTCAGAGCGCCTTTCTGCACAAAAAGCATGGTCAGCGCTTTCCTGTTTTCCTGCACCGATTTATAGAGGTTCATAAAATCTGAAAGGGAAGCAACCGGCGTGTCATCCAGTTTTAAAATAATGTCCCCCGGCGTAAGCCCCGACGATGCGGCAAGCCCGCCCGGCAGGCAGCCCGAAACAAGCACGCCCGTATGACCCGGCAGCTGTGCCCGGCGCGCAAGATCAGGGGTCAACTCCACAAGTGTGAAGCCCCATTCCGAAAACTCGGCGTTTCTGCCCTTGTATGCCGATTCTTCTTCCGTAACAACAGAAAAGGACATCTCTTCACCGCCCCGCTCCAGCACAAGAGTCACCGGTTCTCCGACAGGCAGGTCAGCAACAGCTTTTCGGACGGCGGGCAGTTCCTCTTCGTGACGTGCATGCATGGGACGATTGCCCAGACGGATGAGAATGTCTCCGGGCCGGACACCTGCTTCATAACTGGCGGACAAAGGCGCAACATCGGCAATAACCACACCCCGTGCCGAAGGATCATCGGTTTTGGAAGTCATCTCCTGAAAGACCAGGCCCAGCGCACTGCGCCGGACACTGCCGTGATCAATGATTTGTGTCACAACCTGACGCGCAATATTGGCGGGAATGGCAAAACCCAGATTCTCGGCTCCGCTGAGCATGCGCGCATTGATGCCTACCACATCACCTTTTAAGTTGACGAGAGGGCCGCCGCTGTTGCCCGGGTTGATGGCAGCATCGGTCTGAATCCAGTTGTTGTAGGGAGAAGACATGCCGGACGCATTTTCAAGATAACGGTCGCGGACACTGATGATCCCCAGAGAAACGCTTCGGGCAAGCCCATGGGGACTGCCCATGGCAAGCACCATCTGTCCCGCCTCGATAGCATCGGAATCCCCCCAGCGTACATAGGGAAAAGGGCGGTCTGCTTCTATTTTGAGCACCGCCACATCCGTGTAAGGATCCACGCCTACGACCCGCGCCTCATGTTCCGTATTGTCGCTCAGGATGCACCATACCTCGCTGCTTTCTCCGGCGACATGTTCGTTCGTGACTATATACCCGTCTGCGCTGATGATAAAACCGCTGCCCACTGTAAGCACTTCCGTTCGCTTCCCGGATACAAACACTTCCTTCACCGGACGAATGTGCACCAGCGCAGGAGCGACCCGGTTGCGGGCAGCAAGAACCCGGTCCTGAGTGTTTCCGCTGAGGCTGGCGCAGCCACCGGCAAGAACCACGGCACTCAAAAGCAGCAAGTATGAAAAACCGTGCCGCAGGCGGACGGATAAGGGCACGTGCGTATGAGGCATCATATGTATCCGGTCTCCACAAAGGGTTGTCGGCAGTTATTCGCCAAGGCTGAAAAGAGAACCCAGCGACGCAAACCCTTTGGACGCCGGAAACTCATAAGGATATTGATTGAATTTCACATGACCGTCCATATACAGCGTATTGGCGCCGCCCGGCAGATGGTTGAACTGGGCGCTCGCCGTGGTGGTCGCAGAAACGACATCCCACATGACCGGCAGCATGCTCTGCGCCTGTGCGGAGGCGGCAGGGTTGTTGATATCCGTAATAAGAAAACGCTCTATGCCTTCCCGAAGCCGGTAAAGCGTGGTGCTGTCTCCGTTGCCCAGAGGAACATTGGACGGGGTGGACATGGCCTGAAACATACCGTAGGCGGCAGGGTTATCGAGGTCTTTATTGAGCGCCCAGTCATTCTCTGAATTCTTATCACCCAGTGTGCCGTTGAAAAGGGGCGGCATGAAGGAAAGACACGCCATCAGATAGGCCATTTGCGAAGAAATAAGGGACGAGGGAAATCCGAAAAGCCCCACGTCAAAAGACGGGTCGCTGTCGGATGCTTTGTCAATGACAAAGCCGTAATACAGATAACTGGCATCGGGCCGGGAGGGAAATCCTTTGTAGGCGCAGAGCTGCCCCGGCGCTTCAGCAATGATATGCAGCGGGTTCTTCTGGCTCCTTTCCGGATCGGAAGGGCACAGCAGCACCTGCAGATCTGTCAGATATTCCGGATAGACAGCGGACATCTGCGGCGCCAGGCTGGCCCGGTTCTGCCCGTCTTCACAGCCTGACGGCAGGGAGGCACCCCACGGCTGGTCGGCATGTATACGGGGGAAAAGATCACTCGACTCGCCTGCGTACATCTTGAAGACAACGCCCATCTGCTTGAGGTTGTTCGCGCAGCTGGAGCGCCGTGCTGCTTCTCTGGCACGGGCAAGGGCTGGAAGCAGGATGGCGGCAAGAATTCCGATAATAGCAATGACCACCAGAAGCTCTATGAGTGTAAAGCCTGGTTTATTTCCACGAAACATAACCTTTCCCTTTCTTAAAAAGCAAGCAGATAATTAGAGTTGGAAGTGTGATTCTGAAGAAATGCGGAACCGCTTCGTTAATTATACATCAACAGCGGATTCTTTTGTTTCAGTTTCTTCCTTCATTTCCCGACGGGGGGCAGTGCCTGTAAAGGGAACAGCGGAGGAAAAGTAAAATTCCGGATATCAGTACACTTAAAATCGACTGAGCGGATGAAGTGATCCTTCACCCGCTCAGTTAAATGAATTTCTCGTAGCTATTTGGCGCAGAGCGGTGCTCTGTACATGTCCGTCCGATCAGACCCAGCCGCGCAGGCGACAGGCTTCCGCCACGCGCTGAATGGCAATCATGTAGGCGGCATCACGCATGGAAACAGATTCCCGCTCCGACAGATCGGCAACTGCCTGAAAAGCGGATACCATTTTGCTTTCCAGCCGCTGCAGCACTTCTTCCTTGCTCCAGTAGAAGTTCATGTTGCACTGAACCTGCTCGAAATAGCTGCAGGTCACGCCGCCCGCATTGGTAAGAAAATCGGGAATTACATAGATATTTTTTTCTTTCAGCACAGCATCCGCTTCAAGAGTGGTCGGACCGTTGGCGCATTCCAGCAGCACTTTCACGGAAGGATTAATCCGGCCCACCGTGTTCGCATTGATCTGGTTTTCGATGGCGGCAGGCATCAGGATATCCACTTCCTCTTCAATCCAGGCATCGCCCGGAAGCACTTCGTAGCCGTTCGCAGCTGCCTGGGCTTTATCGATGCCGCCGTAGCGGTTGGTGATGGACAGAAGAAAAGCCAGATCAACACCATCTTTTTTGCGGTAGGTGTAAGACACTTTGTCTGTCTGATCCCAGCAGGCAACGCAGGTGACGATACCGCCGTACGCCTGAAACAGCTGAATGGCGTACTGAGCCACATTGCCGAAGCCCTGTACCGAGGCGGTACACCCGGCGATGTCAATATTCTTCAGCTTCAGTGCCTCACGAAGGACGTAGATAGCGCCGAAGCCGGTGGCTTCTGTCCGGCCCAGAGAACCGCCCATACCCAGCGGCTTGCCTGTGATGAATCCGGGATATTTCTCTCCGCGGATCGTTTCGTATTCGTCCAGCATCCACAACATATGCTGACCGGAAGTCATGACATCGGGCGCCGGCACATCGGCAAGAGGACCCACATTGCGGGCAACCTGGCGTACCCAGCCGCGGCAGATCCGTTCCTGTTCCTGCTGCGACAGATGATGGGGATCACACACAACCCCGCCTTTGCCGCCGCCCAGAGGAATGTCCACAACAGCGCATTTCCAGGTCATCCACATGGAAAGCGCCTTGACGGTGTTGTCTGTTTCCTGCGGGTGGAAACGAATTCCGCCTTTATTGGGACCCCGCGCATCGTTATGCTGCACTCTGGATCCGCGGAACACCTGAACCGAACCATCGTCCATGCGCACCGGTATGCTGAAATAGTACTCTCGCATCGGGTTGCGCAGCAGTTCGCGGGTTGCAGCATCCAGACCCAGCTTTTCGGCTACGGCGTCAAATTGTTTTTGGGCAAGTTCAAAGGCATTAAAAGATTGGTCACCCATCGTACTGTTCCTTATGAGGCTGGTGAACCTGGTGTGTAAACCCTTGACTTCGTGCAAGGGCGCAATGAAAAGAACTGAATTGAGCCGGACTGGAAAGGAAAAATCGGGATCCCGCCACGGTCTTTTTCTCCGACAGTTTTACTGTCGTGCATTGACTGGATTTCAGATTCCGGGCACCCCCGATCGTTTTTAAGCCTCCATATTTTATTCCAATGCGGACGGGCTCGGCAAATTTTCTTCAAAGGAGCCGACACAAAGGGATATCGAAAGGAAATACAGGCGTTTTTACGGGAAACACCCAGGAAAAATGCTTGCCATTTCAGGAAATCTGAAGTATAATGCAGACGGTCTTTTATGGTGCTTTAACTGTTGCTTCGTTACGAATAGGAACGCTCACGATGAAATCCGTGTCTCTGGCCGGTTCTGTATATAACAGTGCTTTTTTACTCGCCGTCTTTTGTGCTGCCTTTGCCCCGGCTTATTGCGACACGTATCATGTCGATATCCGGAATGAAACAGGTACTGCTGACGGCTCGCCTGCACACCCTTACACGGATATACAAAGCGCACTGGATGCGGCACACTCCGGTGATTCGATTCTGGTTGCCCACGGAAAATATGCCGGAAACATCACTGTGAACAACAAACGGGTGATCTTGCGCGGCGGATATGCAGGCGGATCATCTGATCAGTACAACAGCGGCAGCAGCGGCGACTTTTCAGAACAGCTGCCGAAGACGTATGTGACTGAAATTGCCGGTGAGTCAGACGCGCCGGCGTTGCTGCTGATTTACGATCAGACATCCGGGACGGAAATCAGCGGCCTGACCGTATCAGGCGGCAGCTGCGGTGTAGTGTTTGATCATGACTACACCTGGCCTCGGCTGGAAAATATTACCCTCTCTGATATGGTGATTCAGGGCAATGGCACTCAGGACCAATATACCACAGGCGGCGGCATGTTCGTCACAGGAAGCGGACACAGTATCCGGAACAGTGCCATCCGTGACAACGAGTCAGGTTTCGGTGCCGGCATTTATCTCAATGCGGACAATGTCACTATACAGGACTGCCATATTGCGGATAATCAGGGGCACGGAGACCATGGTGCGGGTATCTATCAGGGCGGAAGCGCTGTCATTGAACGGTGCATCATTTCCGGCAACAGGGTGGGCGTAACCGCCGGACATGGATGGGGCGGCGGGTTGCTGCTTGCCGGAACAGTGACAATGCGGCATAACCGTATCTATGAAAATTATTCGCCCTCCGGCGGCGGTGGCGTTTTTGCCGACGAAGGGGCGGTTGTAACGCTGGATCATGAACTCATTTACGGGAACCGCTCCGAAGACTGGTTTCGCGGGGCTGCCGGTATTTATGTGGACGGAGGCCCGGGCGGCCCTTCTGCTGTCGAAATCACACACTGCACCATAGCCTTTAATCAGGGGGACGGATCAAGCGGCGGCAACGGCGTCTACGTGGAACTGGAGTCTTCCGCTGTGCTGCGCAACTGTATCCTTTGGGGTAACGGCGGCGATGACTTTTACACGGACGAAAGTTCCACTGTTACAGCCACTTATACACTCAGTGAAGAGGTGATAGACGGAACAGGCAATTTTTCTCTTGATCCTTTATTTGCTGATGCCGCCGGCGGAGATTTCCATCTTCGCTCCACGGCAGGCCGTTTCGAACCCGCCGGAGGCGGTGCAGGGAATTGGGTGGCCGATGCTGCAGACAGCCCCGCCATTGATACGGGTGATCCCGGCTCACCCTTCGCTCTGGAACCGGAACCCAACGGGGGGCGCGCGAATCTGGGGGCCTATGGCAATACGCCGGAAGCAAGCAAAAGTGCTGATGCATCCGAAGGAGAACCGCCGGCGGTGCCTCATCCCGCTGATGCTGACGGCAACGGTTTCCTGAAGAAGGAAGATGCGATAGGCTTTATTGAGGGGTGGCAGCAGGGAACAAATGCAATGGCGACAGCGATACGTGCGCTTTATATATCGGAAAAAGGCGGATCCTATAGTTATGATCCCGCATTGCCCGAACCTGAGTGCTGGGTCAGCAGATAAACCGGTCTTGCACCTGCTTTATTACGGTTATCAGATGCAAAGCACAGGAAGCGGCGCAAAGGGCAGACGGTGATGGCAGCAACGGAGAACAGTTCCATGGATACTCCTGAACAGTGCGTAACATGCCGGTATAAGAGAACCATCAGGGGGGAGGCACGATGCGCAAAAAGGATGATGCAGTTCTGTGCGCACGAGAAGGGACTGCAGACTTTGCAGATGGTTCCGGGAATCTGCGCCGTGCTGAATCCGGAAAATAACTGCGCTGATTATCGCCGACGGAACTTCCATCGTCTGCGCACTGCTCTTGAGACGAACCGATGGCTGTGCTTTCTGACAGTTGTTGTGTTTGCTGTTCTGATTGTCATGTAGCGGCAGCACGGCAGGGGACGATATGATTCAAAGAAAGGCGGCCTCAGAAGAAGAAGTCCACTCTGCCCACTCTGTCCACTGATTCTCGTGTGGAATGCAGCTCTGTTAAACGAAAGCCGTCCTTACCCTGGTTAAGATTCCTGCCTTCGCAGGAATGACGGGAAATGGCAGGAATGACGGGAAATGGCAGGAATGACGGGAAATGGGTGGCATGACGGCAGGAAGAAGAAGCCCACTCCATCCACTCTGTCCACTCCGTCCACTCCGTCCACTCTGTCCACTCTGTCCACTGTGCCCACTCTGTCCACTGATTCTCGTGTGGAATGCGGCTCTGTTAAACGAAAGCAGCACTTTCCCGACGGAGTTGATGGCAATATCTTCAGAGCCGAAGCGTTCTTCCGCCTCGTCACTACTGACGAAGCCGTGGATCCAGCGCGTCGCGGAGACCGTCCCCCACAAGATTGAAAGAGACGACGGTCATGAAGATCGCAATCCCGGGGAAAGCAACGAGCCACCAGCCGAAGTCGACATAGTTCTGGCTCTGTTTCAGAATTTCGCCCCAGCTGGCAGTGGGCGGCGGAACGCCGAAGCCGAGAAAGCTCAGGGCGGATTCGGTGAGGATAGCCCCTGCTACACCGAAAGTCGCGCTGACAAAAACCGGGCTCAGCGAATTGGGCAGGAGATGGCGGAAGATGATACGGCGGTCATTAAGTCCCGCCGCCCGGGCGGCAATAGCATATTCCTGCTGCTTTTGTTTAAGAAATTCGCCGCGCACCAGCCGGGCAATGCCGGGCCAGCCGGTGAGCCCGATGACGACCATAATATTGATAATACTGGGATCGAGGAACGCCATAACGGTGATGACCAGAAAAAAAGAAGGGACACAGATCCAAATTTCCACCAGGCGCAGCACGAGCATATCCACTTTACCGCCGTAATAGCCTGCCAGCGCACCGAGGATCACGCCCAGAAGAACGGCGATGCCTTCGGCGATAAAGCCCACGGACATGGAAATGCGGGTGCCCCAGATGATGCGGCTAAGCACGTCTCTGCCCCGGTCATCGGTGCCGAGAAGATGTTTGCGGGAAGGAGGCTCAAGCCGTTCGCGGAGGCTCTGGCGCAGCGGTCCGTGCGGCACTGGCGGGCGCCAGGCAAATTCTCCGGCGCCGGGCTCCCAGCGGTCGAAGTTCTGATAGAGATTCTGTTCCTGCAATCCCTGATAGGTGAACAGATTGGGCAGAATATACAGATGCCCATTCTGTTTCATCAGGATAGGGATATCCCCTGCGAGAAAAGGCGCAAAAAGTCCGACCAGTCCCATGGCGATGGCGAGGATCAGCCCCGCCAGAGCGGGCTTGTTTTTCGTGAACTGCCTCCAAACGAGGCTTTTCCGCTTTTTCGTTTCTATTACAGTGACAGGGTTATTCATCCGAGTTTGATCCTGGGATCGACAAAGACATACAAGATATCGCTGAGGAGAAGTCCGGCGAGGGTCAGGAGCGCCACAATAGTGACATCACCCATAATCAGGGGATAATCCCGGCTGAGCACGGCTTCGAAGGCGAGGCGACCCATGCCCGGTATGGAGAAAATCGTTTCTATGATGATGCTTCCGCCGATCAGTCCGGGGAGTAATCCGCCCAGCAGCGTTACAATGGGAATGAGTGCGTTGCGCAATGCATATTTCCAGGTGACGGTTTTTTCTGAAAAACCATAAGCCCGGGCGGTGCGTATGTAATCCTGCCGGAGCACGTCCAGCATGCCGGAACGCATATAGCGGGAGAGAAAAGCAAGCCCTCCATAGGTCATGCAGAAGAGAGGCAGCGCCATATGCCAGAGGAGATCCAATAAGCGCATGAGCGGTGAATAACTGTCGGCATCGGCGGAGTGCAGTCCCTGAATGGGAAAAAGATTCAGGTACTCGCCGCCGCCCAGAAAGAGCACAAGCAGCATGGCGACCCAGAAAGCGGGCATGCTGTAGAGCAGGAAGAGGGAGAAGGTGAGCGTGCTGTCCTGCCAGGTGCCGCTGTGGGTGGAAGAAAAGAGCCCGAGGGGAATGGCGATCATATAAATGAGAATCAGGGACAGCACGTTAAAGAGCAGCGTGATAGGCAGCGCCTCGCCGATTTTTTCAATGACAGGCCGCTGATCTTTCATGCTGTTTCCGAAATCAAAGCGCGCCATACGCCCCAGCCAAAGGAGATACTGCACAGGCAGCGGCTTATCCAGTCCGTAGAGCGCCTTGGTCTGCTCGATAATTTCCTGCGTTGCCGCATCAGCCTTCATGGAGCCATCCATCCCGCGGAGCTTGAAAGCAATAGGACTTCCCGGGGCAAGCTGGATCAGCATAAAAGTCAGCAGGCTGATCCCGATGAAAGTAGGGATGATGAGGAGCAGTCGTCGGATAATATACGCACGCATGGCATTTCCCCTGATCAGGGCGGCGTGACGCCGGCGGTATTGGTGAAACGCTGCATCGTCCGGGGCACAAACCATTCACGCTGATCGATGCCGAAGGGGTAGATGCGTATACCCTGAATGCGTTTATCACCTGCTGCCAGCACTTTCGGCGCCAGAAGAAAGAGATAGGGCTGTTCCTCGTGAAGAATTTCCTGAAAGCGATGGTAGAGGCGGATACGCTCCTGCCGGTCGAAGGAAAGACGTGCCTCTTCGACGAGCCGGTCCGCTTCAGGATTGACAAAGCCGATATAGTTGGAGCCGTGGTCTGCCTGAGAGGAATGCCATACCTGATAGGGGTCGGGGTCGGGCGGCATACTCCATCCCATGAGGATGGCATCAAACTCACGTTTGTCGACCCGCTCGAGGAGTGACGCCCATTCCATGAGCCTTATGGTGAGGTCGATGCCGATACGCGCCAGTTCTTCCTTGTACAGTGTCAGTACCTTTTCCGCCACGGGATTCTGATTGGTC